>Ga0307515_10006799_pt1 | contig 22752 bp, 15 predicted proteins | sample 17_EM_MG_FD_194513 | JGI IMG/M metagenome (GOLD analysis project Ga0307515, IMG submission 194513) | Populus trichocarpa ectomycorrhiza microbial communities from riparian zone in the Pacific Northwest, United States - 17_EM | ecosystem: Host-associated > Plants > Roots > Unclassified | place... | reverse complement strand
TAACGCCCTATTTAAGAAATTAAGGCTTATTATCTAAGGTTATAACAATAATAGTAAGGAGGTAATTCTTACGTAATCTCCTATAATTTAATAAGCTAGTTAGCAAGTTATTATTACGCTAGCTCCCTCCTTAATAAAGAATAAAATAGCGGTTTATTTATAAGATATTACTTAAGCCTACACCCAATTAGAGACGCACCTTTAGTACTTAATATTAGCATACCTTCTAGAGTAAATTCGCCACCAGTATCCTAAAGATATAATTATGGTTATACTTAAGCTATTATATAAAATTGCAGAGGCAGGAACTTACTAGTAGGCTACCTATAGCAAGCACTATAAAGAGAAGCTTTTAATAACTACTTCTATATTTAATCTATACTTCCTTATTACAACTATAGGAACTCTATTTAGAATTATTAGTATATAAACTAACAATATAATTATCTTAGGAGACGACTAATTCTTAGCTCTTAAAGAAGACGAGCTAGTAAAGGCAAATCTTATAGCAAAGCTAAAGGAAAAGCTTAATTTAATAACACCATTACTTTTTAATAGATGCACCCTCTCCCTAAACAAGAATTCTATTGCTTTACGCCAGAAGGGTTAAGGCAAGAAGATTAATATTATTAATACTAATTCTCTAAAGTAAGGATATGTGGAGTAATACGCTTATAGAGCTTATATTACTTCTATCTATTAACCTAAGGCTTTATTTAATCTCTCTATTGCCGCCTAATACTAGGAACCAACTAAGGATAATATTCTTGCCCTAAATAAATATCTTTCCTGGTAAATAAACTATCTTAATTAGGGACTACTCTATATGCCTATTAATCTTCCTACTACTAAGCTCTTTATATTTGTTAATAGATCGTTTATAAATAATAAAGATTTTAGCTCCCAATTAGGATATAAGATTATTATCGTAAACAAATTTACTAGAGAGAATAACTTCACAATCTATAGCAATCTTATTTATTAAAGCTTAACTAAGAGTAAGCGCGTTACCTAAAGTGTTTTAGCGTTAGAAATATATAGAATAGTTAGCGGAGTTAATATAGCAATTGCAATTAGAACTACCCTAAAGATAATTATAGATCAACTCAAACTTCCTATTATCCCTATAATCGTATACACCAACTTATATTCCCTCTATAAGTATTTAGTTAAGCTTAGTACTATAAAGAAGAAGCGCCTTATAATTAATATTATAGCACTTTAGCAATCCTATAAGCGTTAAAAACTCTTTAAGATTTAATAAATTAATAGCTAAGATAACCTAGTAGATATAATAATGAAGGCAAACCTAAACAAGGCACTAGAGACGTTTATTAATATAAATACTCTACATGTATAAGTTAAAGGTTAGGTTAAAAGGGAGGCCCTAGAAATTTCTTAGTTACGTAAGGTCTTAAGATATCTAGGAACTTTAACCGGCGGTTAAAGTTATCTAATTAGTTAGATTCTCTTACTAAAACTTTTTTAAAGGGGGGAGTATAACATTTTATAGACCCTAACTTAACCTAGCTAATTAGGATTTTCTATCCCCAGGATAGAAAATTACTATTAGCTCGCTTACTACTAGCGCCTTAGCGGCCCTACTAATAAGATACCTACCTATAACTTATAAGTAAGAAAGCACCATATACTAAAAGGCAAATTTTAGGATAGCGAGACTTATGTTATAATGGCAATAGTAAGTAAGGAGGATTAATTTTTATTCCGCTAGTTAAGCGGTATATATATATAGATAGCAACCACAAAAGAAGAGTTGCCAGTATTGGGAATAAAGGCAAGTGGTCACCATATAAGGCATATTGCCGTCATATGTGGCAAGTTGCCGTTACGTGCGGCAAGTTGCCGTCACGTGTCGCCGCGGCACTAGCGTGGCGAGGAGCCCTAAGCTCCTCGCTCTCCCTCAAGAACATACAGAAAAACAATTATTATACTATCTACGAACCGTAGCTACGTGATATTACCTTGTGCAACCAACAAGTTCTTAATAGTACCGGTATTAAGAGCTTAGTAGTCTATATAGAAGCGTAGACTGCTACTAGGTTTCTTAATAAAGATTACTAGTATAGCTATAGGCAAAAAGCTTGCTTTAATAAATCTTTTACTTAGGTTCTTATCTAGATATTTCTATAGTACTTAGAGTTCGTTTTAGAATATTTTATATAGGGGTCTAAATCCGGGCTGCTTTTCTTCTTTAAGTATAATTTTATAGTTATATAATCGGTATTCCAGTAGCTTATTAGCTTCCTTTTATAAAAAATATATCTAGGCGTTTATAATACTCTACTAGGACCTTTATAGCAGGGTTAGTGCTAAGGCTTTCTTAATATTAGCTATTGTAACAGTAAAAATTATATATTTAGGTTTTTCAATAAGTTATACTAGCGGGGTAGCTCCTATTATGCGGATATCTAGGGTATTAAGCTTGCTTAGATTATCTATAGTTTCTTATATAGTTTCTTGTTTATCGTTATAATACTTTATAAACTCCTTTATAATATATAATCTATAGCTATTAAGTATTAGGAGTTAATAGGCCTAACGCGCCTTTACTTTTATTTCCTGATTAAATACCTATTTAAGCTATCTTGGCCCTAAATTATTATTTATCTAGTTATTTAAAGATAAGGCAAAAAAGGCTTTATGTATTATAGGATTAAAATCCTATAATTAGGTATCTTATATATTTCTAGTTAACGCTTAATAAATAAGTACTAGAGTAAGAGAGCTTCCGTCTGCGTAAATATATATAATTATTATAATCCACTCGCGATTACCGTCTTAAATAATCTACTTAATACCTCCTTCTTTATATCCCCGTCTAGAGAAAATCCTCTTTATCCTTAATATACCAATTAAGAAGCCTTTCTTATCTATATTATATATATACCGAGGATCTACCTTATATTGTTTAAGGGGTCGTTCGGTTGCGAACTGACGCCAGATCAGAATCTCTTGTATCAGTGCGTCTTTTAGTGTCAACCATTTTGTAATTAGTGGCGGCTACTACCGTGGTTCAGTTGAAGCTGTAATTAAGCTGATCGTTCGGTAAGCCTCCAGATTGAAGCCCAGAATCTAACGTCGCACAATACGCGATTGATCTTGATGATCGATTTGAGCGAGTACCTCTACTGCAGCCTCTATCGCGACTTTTTGCTATGGCCCCTCCTCAATCGACGGCCCTCGACGCCCTCCCCCAGCTTCCGTAGAGGCCGAAGTAGAGCTACGGCGACGCCTGCCACGCGCGGAAGCAATATCATCGCGATCGCGAGAGTTAAGATAAGGACGCTATAAAATACATACAGGCGTGACTAAAATAGCGTCGCGATTATGGTGGGTGGAGTCGCCATATTATAGGCAATCGTCAATTATACATGTATACAAGGCCTCAGATTTAAACTGGAGTTAAAATGAGGAGCTTTAAGCTCCTTATTGAACTGACGCTAAGAGCCTTAGTCCAACTACTATATAAGGCATAGCTTTCAAATTTGACGCGCTTACCGATGTGGAGGAGCTTTATATTAGAAAGTCGTCAGATCAACCGAACGATCGCGTCAGAATCAGATTTGAGCTTCAGATCGGTTCTGTTCTGAAGCTGCAACCGAACGACCCCTAATTTTACGTTATAATAGCTCGAAATATAATAAGTATTTAAAGGCTAAATCGGCTCTTTTCCTATTTATATCTATATCGGATATCTATCGAGATATAAGGTTAACCTCCTATCTCCCAATGTGAGGTGACAAGCTCTGCACCACCCAGCCACAGCACAAACCTGCAAAAGGTAAGCGAGTGACTGGCAAGATGCCAGGCACGGCTCTGCGGAACAATACATATAGGCGCGAGATGACCTCGTCACCTGACACTTAATAAATCGATCGGCCCACGACTTACCCGCCTCCCTATAGCCAATTTTAAAGGCAAGATTGCGTATTATCTATCTTAAAGGGGGTAATTCTCGCTTATAAAGGCTGTTAATGTATTATACAAGCTCTTTCTCATAGGAGTCGTTGATTTTTAAGCTTTGTGCCATAGTGCCCTGAATACCTTAGTGCGGCCGCGATAACGTATTTTAATCGCAACTGTCCTTTTTTAATATTTTAGCATAATTAGGAGTTTCTCCAGGCTTTAGCGATTTTAATGAATCCAGCACGGCTTCAATTGGGGTCATATTGGTGGAGATAAAAATTATTGGAATTTTGAGGATTTTCTGTGCCGGCGACCGCTACCTGAGGGCGCTTTGACCCAATATGGCACTTCACAGCCAACGGTCTACAGCATTTCTCTTAGGTCACGGCACTATTACATGAAGAGATTAGCATACGCTTAATTGATATTGTTTCGTCCGCGTTGCCTGGTTGCGAGCTTGGGCATTCGGCTCTAATGCATTTTCATAATTTATACTCTCGACTTCGCGCACAGATATCTATCACATATTTCTCACAAATTCAACAGAGGTAGCCCCTAGTCAAAGAATTTCCTTTGCCAATGCAGACTTTGTATCTACTTAGGGCCTGGAAGCCGCTAGACTGGCACGGAAAAAACAAAGGTGCTAAGACTAGGAATTTAAAATGAGTGTTTTAACAGAACTGACATAAAAGTGGAGGGCATGGATCCGGGGCTCTGGACCTAGCTGAGTCACGGCGTTACCCATGGAGTACATGGCACCATTAGGCAGGTTCTGACCAAACTCACCCCAAGCTGGGCTACCTTTGCTGTCTAGTCACAAACTAGAGAAATGCCCTCAACATCAGAGCTCGAGTTCTGGGGAGACACTCATAACGAAATACATCTCCATAAAGCCAAGAAGACTAAACTTCTGTGTACAGGGGCTCACGGATCCCCTCTCGTCCGCCTTGATTGATTTTTCTGGAATTTTTCAACGGCAATGCAACTGTCTCGGATGGCACTGTAGTAAGCGCAGTTATGGCGTTGTAGTAAGCGCAGTTCATTCAGTCTCTAGGCAGTATCCCGAGTATACCTCCTGAGTCATTCCAAGGGAATGGAAGGTTTGAGCCCTGTGGGATAGGGGTGCATTTGTGGAGCCGCCTAGAGTGTGTGTTTAAGCACTTCGAATTATTGGTTTGAGACAATTATGTGCAGTATTTTTTATTTTCAATTGCGTCAACAAGTCCAACGGAGACGTTCGGGAACCTATGGTGATGGTAAGCATCGCAGCGTTACTCCATGTTAGGATATGTGCTCTAATTGTCGATCCTTTGTCTTAGTGGAGTCCTTTGACTACTGACGTAAACTAAAGCTGCACCGCTGTATAGAAGCGGACGTCAGGCGATATGCGACCGATAAGCCATGCAGGTAATTCGATATGCGGTTTAGGATGATAAGAATTAGACCACTCCGTCGGGTCTATTAGAAAGATCAGCGGATATGACTTGGAGTTTTCCTCCAGACTTACTCAGTAACAACTTCCTCCTATCCGACTTAAACTTTTAAAGGACGACGATAGGTATTGGCTGAAATTTGAGGCTATATATTGTCCTAATTGGCGCTGCCAGGGGGTCGGTCTTCCCAGTGCCAGTTGGTGTTCAACAATAAGTTACGCAACTCAAGAAAAAGACTGCATACATTCTTGCTGGATCTGTATGTCTCATTAAGGCGCCTTAGGCAACACTAAGTTCACCGTAGTGGGCAAAAAGAGCTGCAACTCAGAGTCTCAGATCCTGCGCTAGTACAGCGAGATTGACTAAAACAAGAAATGCTCGACGAAAAGCAATTGGCCGTTAACACCGTCATTCATATGTGCATCTAGCAAATCGAATTGTTGGATCCAAGGAGTGGCCCTCAGCTGGATGAAGCCCGGATTGCTAAACGACTGAATAAGACCTTGGTTTAGTTAACGCTAGGCCGGTCTGTCTGGCCTAACGACTTATGGATCACATTTTAGATTGTAGAAGTCAATACTAACCCTACTTAGCTCTGATAACACGACAAAGCCACTCTTTATTGAGTGGCATCGACTCATAGATCACAGCAGCAGCTCTATAACTGTGTGTTCGAAATGCTACAGACTTTAAGGTAGCCAAGTTTTGATGATTATCGTAAGATTGAAGACATTTTCGTTCAAGGAAGCGTGGACCGAGCGAATGAGTTTTTCGCAATACTTGACGCGAGACGTAAACAATCGAGACAAGGAAAATGAAGCATGCCAACCGCTACATGTTGAGAAGAATTTATCGTCAAGGTAGTGAAGAAGAAAAGATGGATTTCTTTTCCACTTTGAAAACATCAGCGACATCTAAGACTAAGCCAGCTTTCTCAATTAGCTTTCATAGACGTCATGATAAGAGCAAATCCTCTCTTCTTCTGAGTATGGAGATGCGGCCCTTCGCGCACTGATACAACTGATGTGCAACGAGCAATCATTTTGTGCCTTCTCATTTTACAATGAAACCTTTAGTTCAAGGCTAGAGAGACATTCCTACGCTAGGACCCACCGTCTCTCCTCTAAGGAACCACATTCCAAGCTCTTTTCTTGACTTTGCTGCGGTTCATCTCCTCTTATTACTTTTTCATCTGTCGATAGCTTCGTCTAAAGTAACTTCCCGCAATCCCCACAAGCCTACGCCACATACTTTTTCCGCTCAGGCTGGACAAACGACCATCACCAACGTTATAGGTATTCAGCGACAAAACGCGGCACTTCCCGGCCCCTTCGGAGTGTTGTACTCCCGAGAGCGGTGAGAGAAAATTCTATGTGTGAGGCGCTACGGCACTGCCCGTGCCGCTCCTCCAATCTTCCGCCTTTAAACACCGGGCCTGAAATTAGTATAGTCGAAACGCAGGACTGCCCTGTCTTAAAGTCCATCACATGCACAAAAGCAGTGCTGGTGGCTTTCAGAAAACGTGTGCTTGAGGTCCCCGTGATGAGAAATGTGATGTGATGAGATTTGAGTTGGCCCGGGATGCTGGCGTCACAATGTGTTTTTTTTTCTGGGATGGGGGACGGCACATCTGCGAACTTCATTCGCTTGGCGCACCACGCTTTAGGCCAGGCGACAAGGGAAGTCGAACTTTAAGCTTGCGCTGATAAAAATCCTGTCAAGACGTTTTGTGTTAAACTGTTCTGTTGGAAAGGTTTCCCGAGCATTCGGGTCAGCTTTTGACGTATTTGCGTCGCCGGTTTGCGCGTTAAGAAAAGGCGGAGGGCCTTGGCTGAGGTTGGTTAGCGCATCAGCTTAGGTTTGTTATACTAGCTAGTATAACACTTAACGGTGCGCTCCGTAAGCTGTGATTGGGGCTGCTGTTTGATAGCGGCAGGCCAATGCAATACCTTGAAGAACGGGCGCATACTCGGTCGCGTGCTGGCCAGCCTGGATGATTTCGGGCGGCTCATGATAGTCATGGTAGTGCTGATCAGTGGAGTTTTCCAGCCGGTATGGGTGCAATGGTTGCAACGGTTGCGTGGCCCTGTGTTATCGAAGCTGAAGGGCAGGGATGGTGGCATAGCTGAAACGAAAATTCCAATCCTTCCCTAGCACGACGTTGATATTGAGGGTCGACTGGTCGCATAAAGCTAAACATGCTCTGCTTACTCGATTCGGGGCGGGCCATTAGACGTTGCGAGCAGGTCACGATGTACTACGCCTGGGGAGTATTGGATTTCGGACACCCCGCGCATAGCGGCAGCCGCCCAATAAATCGCTAGGAATCTAGCACTCCTTCTGGCGTATGTGATTGTGGAACATTGGGCTCTCTCGACAGATGACAGCAACGCCTCGGGATCTTGGGTTAAGCCATAACTTACCACGAGCCCGGCTCCTAACGGCGGTACGTGCCGGCAGGTACAGGATAGCATTGGGTACCGCCATCAGGGGCCCAACACCATGCTGCTCATGACTCGAAAACAACGCCGGATGGTGTGGTCAACATCCCACGCGAGATGAAAGACGGGGGCTTGTGAAGCATAGGCGTGGGGGTCACTTTGCTGGGTAAGTTGAGATTGAGCAGGGTTGAGGCTGATCTTCATGCCCTGCATGCAAGGTCTAGCAGGGGACTGTATTGGTAATGGATCAGGTACGAGTAAGGAGTGTGCTAGTTGCGGAGGAGGCAGCTTAGTAGACAGATAACTAGAACCGAAAGGACCCGAGGTGCGTGCGTGCGAGAAGCGCAATATGCGCGGCACGCATTCCGGTGAAGTCTGCTTTCAGGTATCGTGAGTTACGCTGCGGTCTCGGCCAGGTTTGGGTTATGCACTTTAGATGCACGATATGAGGCGTGGGTGGGGCATGGGGGTTTGAGCATTTTGAGCAAGTTTCGTTAGATGAGCTGAACGATTGCGCTGATTTGAGGTTGGAAAGGTTTACGCCCCGTCCACTTTAATATCGCGTCTGGAACTTCACGATGTTGGCTGACGTTGGAGTTTTGCAGGGAGCTTGCAGGGATGTAAGCTTTTGCGACAAGTCACGAGGAGATTTTGGTAATAGGCTGTGAGGTTGCAACGTCACTATCATGATACTTTATTGGCGGAAAGAGGAAATTGCGATGGATAGGCATTTCTGTGTCTCATTATATAATTATTTTCGCGGTTACTAATAGCTATAGTAGGCGGGGTCATGGAGGGGTAAATCGCGGCAAGTTGAGTGTTCAGACCAAAAATAGACAAGTTTGGGGTATTTTCCACGTTTTCCCATCCGACGATAAAAACTCCGATATAGCCCAATTCACTCAATCTGCCAGGTAGATCCATCCCTCGCGCCAGCCGATGCAGAAAGCAGAATGTGGCAGTGAAAACAAGGATCCGAAAAGTCGCTGATGTATTACAAGACTGTGTGGGGTCCGAAAAGAAAACTAGGCCTCCCCTCCGGCCTTCAACGCAACCTAATGCATCCTTGCATCCGAGCCAGCGGGTGTTCAAGGACAAGAAAGAGTCAGACAAAGAAAGTTGAGTCAGAGATAAAGCTGATGCAAGGCTATAGCAGCGGTAAACGAAGACAGTGATTGGCCGCCCACTGGGACGATGAACCGCTAGAGAGAATAAGCAGGCAAGGCAGCATCGATGATATGCAGCGAGTAAGGCTGTGATGCAGATGCGAAAGCTGCGTGGAAATCCATATGCTTGGCTGCTTCTCCGGCAAAAGTTGGTGGAGGTGGACGTGTGACAGCTGCTGCAGGGATGTCCTGCAGGAGATATAGCCAATCATGAGACCCAAGATCGATCGTAGTCGCAATGCAAATGCAATGCATCAATGCGGCACAACACTTAGCAAGATCGCCTGTTTTCCAAGTTTCGGGAGCTGCCTTTGTTTTCTTGCAATTGGAGCTGGCCCTTCAGACTTTCAAATTAGGGAGTTTATTGATTGCGAGCTTGCGACATAACAGGCGAAGAGTGTTGCTCGCAGCGCTGAAACGCTGGGCTGTACGAGCAATAGACAACAGATACAGATCGACCGGAGACCATGATTTAATGGGAGTATCCAGGTCGAGCAAAGGTGAGAATTAGTGACGATGCGCCAACGCCGATGGGATTGAAGCGATGTAGAATTTGACGAGTTCATAACCAGGGAAAAGGCCCGCTTATTTGGTCGGCACCGGAGGAAGAGGTCGGGTAGGTGGTGGGCCGGGGCAAGGAGGAAGGTTGGCAGTAGACATCATGAATGCGGTTGTCGATTGCAATTGAGTAGGACCAGACCGTACCGGTGGGTATCGAGGCTGTCAAAGTGAGGAGAGGCGCTTTGGTTGAGAGTAGGCTGTAGGAGTTGTGCGAGTTGTGCGGTTACTAGGGATGGCGGATAGTAGTTTGGATGTATTAGATATAAATATCTGAGGCGCTTCCACAATGTACTTGAAAGTAGCGTGTCCGAGTTTGTGATGAAACAGAGGGCAGTGAGGGGGCCGGACGGGGAGCGAGGTATTTATGTTGGTGCTGCAGCCGCAAAAAATTGTCATATTCGGTCAGCCTGCCTTGAACGATGGTGTAATAAGCTGGCGTGGCCATAGCGGTGAGCTGAGGCATCAGACCGTGGAAAAGGAGACGGCTTGGGCTGTTATGCGGGGCCTGAGCAGCAAAGGGCTGAAGGCAGCCAAGGTCGACTCCCTGAACCGTGCGTGCATAAGCCAAAAACATCGCTCGTCCCGGAATGAATGGGAACAAAACACGGAGACGAGCTTGTTCCGTGATGTTTCACCGGCCTCGTGACAAGACGAAGATCATGCTGATCCACTGCCGCCGCGGCGCGATGCAGGCCGCGCCTCGCCATACACACTGCTATCGTTATATGGGCATTGGCGGCCCTGCGGTGACATCACAGTCAGCATTTTAGCAGTATCGCAGCAGTATCGTCGCGGCGCGTTAGCAGGGAACACCGATGATAAGTATGAATGATCCAGGGCGACGAGGCTTGCTGCCATGGTACGATGCTGCCATGCTGCCATGCGCCGCGGCCATCGTTCCGCAACAAAGCGCGCTGCACGGCGGGCCTGCCTCGAGGTCGTTGCTTGTCAGTCAGGAACAGGCAGGGATCACCACCCTCTCCTGTCTCAGAATGGTACTGAAAGGCGGACCACCCAGCGCAGCCGGAGCCAGCCATCGCCCGCTCCGGCGTGGCAAAGAGAGCAAACGGGCAACTTTTTGCAGCGTGCGGCGGCCTGCCTGGGCCTGCTTGGGCCTGGTCGGCATGCTCTGGGCGATCGCTTGCTGAGCCCACTTTCCTTGCACAAATCGGGCGTTTGCACGGCGTATTCTGCCGTTCTTCTCCCGGCGTTCCATTTCGTCTCCCCGGGTGGAAATTGTCGTCGCTCCAGCGCCCCTTCTCCTCCATCTATGACACCTAGGGGCAAGTTTAGTCATGCTTGGAGGGGGCCTCGGTCCTGCATGACTCTGAAAATTCTTCAGGTTTGTGCGGGGGGCCGTCTCTGGGATTGCCTTTGCAGAGCAGATGGGAGGCAGCGGTTCTCGACCTTGCTGCCTCACTGCCTCGCTCGTATTTTGCCGGCTTGCCATGGTCAAGCTTCGCTAGGCGACCGATTTCGATATCACTGAGCTCCCTGTGGACCTGCTTAATCGATTCGTCTGACCGGTGTCAACGCGCCAGCCACGCCGGGCAACCCCAGGGGCGAGGGGAATCTCAGCAGAGCCCTGTTTTTGCATGGTGGTTCGCATGGAAGGCGGTTAGCGGCGACCAGCAGCTGGCCCACCCCCTCGCACGCCCAAAATTCCAGACAACAGGAACTTCCGTGCTTCATCGGGCCAGTCGCAAACCTAGTCGATCCTGGGTAGCCGGTTGCAGATACAGTACGCGCGTGCCGCCCGCCCAGAGTCCAACAGAGCGTGCGCACACGTGGGAGCTAGGATCCCCCATCACGCCACAGTGCCTTTCGAAACGCACATTTCCACGGCATCTGCCATACCCAACGCGAGAACGGGCAAGCTGCGGTGGAGGTGCGCTCGAGTTGCCCTTTTGATTGCGCCTAGGCACGACACCGCATCATCCATCGCACATCGTCACTCCCATAATTATCCCCGGGGATTTTCCGAAACCAAGAGTCCTCGCGCGCGCTATAATGTGACACGCTGCTGGTGTACATGTGCCTGTACCTGAACCTGATCTTCAGGGGTTCCAACTACGTCAAAACTCCCCGAGCAACACCGCGAGGCCGCAAACACTGCTCAGACGCGCAGAGTCAGCAACCTCAACAACACGATAGCCGTTGCCTGTGGTCGCACAATCTGGTTACAAGGAATGCTTTGCTCTTGTTCTATCGCGGATAACTCAGTTCCCGCGGCCACCCGTCGCTGCTGATGCACCCGTGTCTCGTTCCAGCAATTTGGATATGCGGAGACAGTTCGTGCTCGGCGCACTTTCTCAAGCATCAGGTCATCCGATCACCACTGCGTCCCGCGCCTCAGCTGCAAGTCATCATGCTAGCTCACCCTTCGCTGCGCGCTTTGCAGGTCTCGGAATTTATCAATTGACTCTCATGCCGTGTCTGATGCGTAATCACCCCCTGTCAAGGGTCCTTATTGTCAATACATAGAGTTTGGTCGTTTCAATGCGCTACAGACCATAGCGAGAATAAAGTTCTAGACTGCTGATGAGATGCTGCAAGAGAAAGGGACATATGCAAGCACGCCACCTTGGTAAATTAGCAGCCGCATCTTAAAATTATTGGAAATGCCACGTTCCACCTCCCTTGCCAGTGGCTTGCACGTGCGCTAGGGACTCATACCAAGCCGAGGGAGAGCCACAATGGGAAAAACCCCCAGCACCCGGCATTTCAATACCGTCGTCATTATTCGGTCTCGGTTGATGGACTTTTAACAGTGCCTCCCGGAGTGTTAAGAAACGACGGGCCCGGCCCGGCCATTCACGGCTGTCTGTCCGCATCCAGATCATCATCATCTGACAAAATAAAAAATAAAAAAAGGGCAGTTTTGTTGAGGAAAGAAGAAAAGAGCCATGTATTATCATGCCATCCTGCAATGTTACCGAAGTACAATTTGCTGTTTGCGGCTGCTTGAGTCTCTCGCTCGCTAAACGCCGAAGGTTGATTGACATTGGTTCCTGATCTCCTGTAGCTCCCTACTCTTGCTTTTCATCCGATTCATCAATCATATACCCTAGTCGTTCAAATATTTCTCACGATAAGCCGCATTATCCACTCACACGAGTTAAACCCTAAAGGGTAGAGAACTGGCCGGCCCCACACAGATCACCGATTTCGACTGTGCGGCCACGTGGGACCAAGCACGGCCGGCGATTGTCCAAGCGGGGGTACAGAGGGCTTTGGAACGCCCTAGCCCTGTGGCTATTTCTGTACCTCCAGAGATCAGCTGTATTAATTCCCGGTTACCCTCTAAAGCGACAAAATACGATAGGTCTTATGCATCGTCGCTGTCTCCTTGCTCAGCGGCTGCTTGGGTTGAAACCCAGTTCTCCAGCATCTGCTGACTCGATATCGGCACCTTGGTCCCCCCAACCGTGGGCCTTGTTCCTTTGCGCTTAACAACCAGGCACAGTATGCGGCCGTAGATGCTGAAACCATCGTAGGATGTGTTCAGCCCTAGTTTCTTCTTGTCATCCAGCCCCCCACCCTCATCCTCGTCCCCCTCCTCACCCATAGTAGGATCCGTTTCCCTTTCCTTGCCTCTCCTACTGCGCTTCATTGGTGGACTTTTCTGCGTTTGAAAGGAGTCCGCTGAGTCATCCGAATCCCCGACGAATATACCCTCCTGGCTATTCTGCCGTTTACGCTTACTGCGCCTCAAGCGCTTCTGACTAGTCGTGAACTCCGTAATCTCATCATCCCCGCTCGTTTCTGAAATATCATCCAGGTTGATAGCGTCTTCTTTATCTTCCTCTCTTATCATCGGAACATTGTCGTCTTCAGGCACCTCGACAGGCTGCTCGCTGGTACCAGTAGTAAGCCAACTCGTAAGCTTCCCCGAATTGCTTTGGAGGCGGGGCTTATCCTGGAAGCTCTTATGTTTTGTGAGAAGAGAGTGACGGGAAGAGAGCTCAGTTAGGAAAATAGACACATCGAATTCGTCTGTTAAGGAAATATCAGTTTTTAGTTAGGGTGATTGTTATCGAAATAAGCTCATTTTTCAGCGCTTAGTTCGGTTGGTATCGAAGTAGTTAATGAACTATTTCTGCTATGCAAATGCTTCTAGGGCCCAACATCTTCTACGAAGAGCAAAAATAGAACATACCTCCAACAACCACATCCTTGACTCCCTTCTTCTTTCCTCTACCCCCTGCCCTCCCACTAGCTCTCTCGTTCTCCTCGCGCAGCTTCGGTAATACCAGTGGACGCACAACCTCAACAACGCGCGGAAGAGCGGGATTATCCCGACGCAGAAGCCAACCTTCGGAATCCGATGGCCGCTCGAGGTAGATGCGCACTTCAAGTACGGAATGTTTGGTTATACGAAGGTAGCGACGTGTAGGTGCCATTTTTGAAAGTCCAATGTTGATGGAGTGGTGTTGGAGGCTCCCTGACGACCTTGATGAGCGGACATAGGAGGTACGCCAAGACATAAAATAATAATTTCTTGAGCTTGAGCTTGACACCCCGAGGTGAACTCAAAGGAACCACAACAGTTCAATTTCCGCTAACAGCAACGTCGCTCTAACATATTGGGCATCCAGATACAGTTTAGTCGTCGAGCAAATCACTGAGCTGCGAGTCAAACAAGTCCTCCTTCCTCGCCTTTCGCAGGCGCATTCCTCATCCTCGAAGATCAACCACCTAGGATGGTACTAGAGCTCCATGTGTTGGGTCCAGCATTCGGACTCCCCTCAATAGACGCCGAATGTATTGCTGCGATTGCATATCTGAATCGCGCTGTTCCACAAGGGCAATGGGTAGTGGTGGCTGACCACGAAACTTCAAGTCCAAATCGTGCGTGCGTCCCCATTCCCAATCGCACATTAATTAATACCAATAAAATATAAAAACGCTTCCGCAAATAGACTAACAATAATCTCCAGAGGAACTCCCTGCCCTCCGTGATGGCTCGACTTGGATAGGTGGCTTCTACCATATCGTTGACTATCTCCAAACCCTTCCATCCAGACCATACAGCCTCGACTCCTCGCTGACAACCTCTCAAACTGCCGATAGAATTGCGTGAGTGCTTTCTTGGGGCTCTTTCAAAGTCCTAGCATCCCTCTCGGTCTTCCACTAATCCACCCCCCCAACAGCTTCTCGGCATTCATACAAAGCACCGCCCGACCCCTCCTCGACCTCTCGCTCTATTCCTCGTTCGAGAATTACTCCACTACTACTGCACCCGCATACACCGCTATCCTTCCCTGGCATACCAACTATATTATTCCGCCTGCGCATCGCGAAGCCGCTAGGGCGCGAACTGCACATTTAGGGTTGGGCGGACTGGACGTAGATAACTCAGAGCTCGAAGGCCCCGAAACTGGTGCTCCAAACCTGAGCAGAGAGTATGAGGCTGCAAAGAAAGCCACCGGCCTACCATCCGAGAGCCGAACAAGTAAGCCTAGCCTTCTGAGTCTAGGACGGCAGAAGGGCATACAGGGTCTCCTCAGCTCTCCGGTATACGCAGCGAGATTCCGCCTTGATGCACTTGCGAGCGACTTTCTCAGTCCCTTGTCCGATCTCCTTAGCAAGAAGAATTATCTCCTCACTGAAAAAGCGCCATCGAGTCTAGATTGCCTGGCATTCGGGTATCTAGCGCTAATGTTGTACCCGCCCGTCCCACAAACGTGGCTGAAGGAAGCGATTCAAGCACGGTATCCGCGAGTCGTGAAATACATTTGGCGATTACGGGAAGAACTCCTTAGCGGTGATGGGCCAGTTAAAGCTGCAGATGTGTTATCTCTCAATGCATACCGAGGAAACGATGCGACGCTGGACGGCACACGGCACAAACTGGGCATGCGCCTCCCGTGGCATCCCATTCCCGCAAAGTCACTTACAGCAGTCGCTTCGACTATTGCCCGCGAGGTCTTCAGCGGCATTCCTCTAGTATCTCTCGCTTTCCGTCGTCATACCATCCAACCTTCACCATTCCCTACGTCTACTTCTAATACCAAACCAGCTTCGTCTCTGCCATCTTCCTTATTTGTTTCTTCTTTCTTTGCCTTCTCTGCCGCTCTCTTCTCCGCAGTCGCAGGTGTTGCGATCCACCACGCACGCTCTCCACGCACAGAAGACATGGTCTTTGAAGCGCCCCGTCAACAGCAATGGCAAGGGCTTGGGCAAGCGGGAGATTTTCTCGGAGTGTTCGCTGAGCAGATCCGGGCAGAGAGGGATTGGAATACAAGGTGGCAGCAAGAACGTAGAGGAGGCGATAGTGGCTTAGGTGTTGGTGAAGGGATGGCGGTGGCTAGTGAGGTCGAGGTCGGAGCAGCAAGGTAATGAGGCCATGTAATCTACAATGTAAAACTAGTAAGACATCGTTTTTATTCGACGAGTATATGCTTGGTCTGACTTGCCTTATTGTATATGTATTGCCAGGTAAAATATATTCCACCTCACCCCAAGCTAAATCCTAACTTCACGTGTGAAATAGACCGCTTATCCTATATATAATCAGAGCTCGTTGGTCTTACTAAAGTAAACCCATCTGGATCTCGGATAACGATTATTACCTCGTCGAATGATTAGAGACTTGTATCAATAGTTTAAAGGTGGTTGTATTAATGGCGAGGATTACTAAGAGGAGTGGCAGCTGGTCGAATAAGGATATTAGTAGAGCGATAGCGGATGACTGCCGTTGCAATCCGCAGCTTGCAGATCAAATATCTTCGAGAGCAGCTTACGTTGTTTTGACCTTCCCTGCAGCGATGATCAGGGTACTCAATGCATGAAAGCACATGGCGATGATGCGCGTTTGCGTTCCCGCGCAACGAAGTTCTTGGCGGGAGTTTCGTCAATACGTCATCAAGCCTTGTCGTCACTTGCGACACTCACAAACAAAAACCTCCCCCATCCTCGCCCTGTTCGCGTTCGCATCTTCTACGCCTTTGACTAGAGAAATAAGAAACTCTTCATTTCTTCTTTTTACACCCAGGCCCCAATAGCAAGATGCATAGAACGTATTCGATGCGCCAATCGCGCGCCCCAACGGCGTCGCAGATTCAGAATCCCCCTCCTCCGGTTTCGTCAACGAAAACTGGCAGATTTTTCGGGAAAACCAATATTGGTGAGTTACTCGGTTTATTTAATTGTAAAGGGGTTGGAGCATCAAAGTAGAGCTTCGTCCGACATATCCGTCGTCAATCCGCACTCTTGACCACTAGATCGGAGTTTGCGACAGAACAACACGAGACATACCGGCACATATTCTCGCATGGCTTTACTCACTTACACATGACTTACTTTATTCATGACTGTTCATACTAACGACGTGTTCGCTGTATAGGCCACACCTTCCGCAGAAGTGCCGCCGGTGCCTTCGGTCCCGATCTCGCTAAGAAGCTTTCACAATTAGTTAAGATGGAGAAGAACGTCATGCGCAGTATGGAGCTTGTCAGCAGGGAGCGAATGGAAGTTGCTGTAAGCCCTCCTGTATACCTGGAGTTATGGTCTCCAGCGCTGACGTCTACAAGCAACAACTATCCATTTGGGGCGAAGCATGTGACGACGACGTTTCTGATGTTACTGATAAGCTGGGTGTCCTAATTTACGAAATTGGAGAGCTTGAGGATCAATTCGTGGACCGTTACGACCAGTATCGTGTTACGATTAAGAGCATTCGTAATATTGAAGCTTCGGTTCAGCCCAGTCGCGACAGTACGTCATGTGCAACACCTAAAACCAACATACCTAATACATGAGAATAGGGAAACAGAAGATCACCGATCAGATTGCACAATTAAAGTACAAGGAGCCCAACTCCCCTAAAATTGTCGTCCTTGAGCAGGAGCTTGTTCGCGCCGAAGCCGAATCCCTTGTCGCTGAAGCTCAATTGTCCAACATCACTCGCGAGAAGCTCAAGGCTGCATTCACGTACCAATTTGATGCTCTCCGTGAGCACTGCGAGAAGTTGGCTATAATTGCTGGATATGGGAAGCATCTTTTGGAGTTGATCGATGATACCCCGGTCACTCCCGGCGAGACAAGGAATGCCTATGACGGTTATGAAGCTAGCAAGGCGTAGGTCACCTCGAGTTTTCTTCATCTGTTCTTTGGCTGACATGTGTTTTTAGTATCATTCAAGACTGCGAGGATGCCCTGACCAACTGGGTTCAACAGAACGCTGCCGTCTCCGCTAAGCTATCAACTCGTGCTAGGACCCTATCCCAGCGCCGCCGCAATGCCCGCCGTGAACATGGCGAAGGGATTGATCTCTCACACCAAGACCAGCCCCTCGACAATAGGGAATCCGGACTATGGATCCCGGCTTCCGAGCATCAGGGTAACGGTTACGAGGATGAGGAGGATGAGGAGGACGCCCCATCTACTGTCGCCACTGAGACAAGGGGCCGCGAAGAGGAGAGGCCCGTCGCTGCATAGAATCTGCAGCAGCTCCGTAATTGAATTGTGGCATGGCTCATATTGTATACCCCGGAGAAGAGGGAGACGGCAACTCAATGACGATTGTGAAGAATACGGTTTTCTTTTTGCTCGATGCAACGATTTGCAGTGATGGCTGGTGTTTTGTGTTACCTGTCTTGAAAATCTGGCCGGCTCTTTCTGATGGTATACCTCTTTCCAGCGTGTAGTATGCAAAATAATGACGGGAGGCTACTCTCAGTGATCCTGCTTCCACTTCCTCGAACCCTCATTTTGGCAATGTGCTCGATCAACATCCCAAGGGGTATGCAGATGCACAGCTAGCGTTGCATATGGAATTGGCCATGAAGCCCATCGGTTCCGTTGCTTGATCACGCGGCTTCCGCTGAAGAACTCAAGACCATGCTCGTCCGAAAAGGGAAATACACGGACGCTAGCGCAGCCCTACCGATTGTGTAACAGCAACGGCTTCGAACGTCGCTCGTGTCTGCGCGTCATGGTTAGCAGCATGCCAGTCGCAGGTGTCGTCGTCGATCATTAAATACACTACTACCTGCAAAATACCTTCCTGTAGGAACGATGACTATTAGAGACTTTATATCGAGCGATTCAACTCTAAAGATTAAGCTTTTATATTAATTTGCTATAAAATTAAAAGCTTTATATTTCTAAGTACAGGCACTAGATTAAGCTAATCTAATTAGTAAGTTCTTATCGATAACCTACGTGCCTATTTTAATAGGTTAAGGGATAGATATATAATCTAGTAATCGTGATACTTTTTAATGTTTAAAATCTGGTATGCCACCCATTGGCCTTAATTATAGCGTCGTATCGCTCTTTTATACTATTAATTAAAGACTTAAAAAAGGAGGGAGCTATCTCGTTCTAGTAAATTACTAAGGCCTTAGATAGCTTCTTAATTACCTCCTCTTTAGAGCCGCGCATATATATAATCTCTGGAAATTGTTTATTGTTAGCGACTCAGTTAATCGAGGCATAAGCACAGCAAGAAGGACGCATGCAAGCCTGTACGATTGGATTGTCTATAATCGAGGATCTAAAGCTAGAGAAAGGAAAGGAGAAGAAGAGCAGCGCTGGTCGAAGTAGGGTTCTTTTATGCGGTCCTCTAGTCACGTAACCGCAAGTTCTGCCTGCCGTTTTCTGCCAGTGCTATAACATTACCCCCCCTTTAGTAAAGCCTGCCCTCAGGCTTTATATGCCCGTATTACACCTATAGGGCGTTCTTATCTTTATGTTCTTCCGGTAGCTTATTGTCTTTGCTATACTAGTACTCTATCCACTCGTCTAGGTACTTTAGGGGTCCTAGTTTATTAGGGTAACGGCTATAGAATTCTTAAAGCTTATAGGGACGGCTAATAAAGTTCTATATAGGGTACTAGGTAGGATCTAGGTTATAGCCTTTCTAACTAACGTGGTACTTTAGCGTTCTCCTTACTAGCTTATAGACTAGTATTTCTTTAATTTCCTATTTATTGTCGCTATTGACTTAAATTAGTGGGGGAGGTTTGTTCTTTTATTTAGGTAATAGCTTATTTATAGCTTTTTATAGCTTATTTAGTAAGAAAATAGGGTAGACCTTAATTAAATCTAGGAGCTGTTACGGCTCGTACAAATGCCTCTGAACCGAAGCTTGTAGAATGCTGTATTACGAAGATACTAAGCTAAAGAGAAGGAAAAGGGGTCGCCAGGACCGATGTAAACAAATATGTAGGGTGAGCCGCCAAGGCGCTAGCTTTAGGCGGGCCAATCGCAGGTCGGCAGAATATGGCAGAATTTGGTAGGTAATGTGCGATAGCGCCGTTACAGGAGCTTTATTTTATATAAGTTACCTATCTTTTTAAAAACCTTATATAGTCTTACTATTTAATAGTCTAGCTTACGGCTAGGCCGTTCTGTTTTTTAGTTCCTTATTATAACCTTAACTATATCGCCTATAGTAAAGTTAGGTTCACGCCTATACTTATTCACCTACTATTCTATTAATTTTTAAGCTTTTCCTAGATTTGTATAGGCTACCACCTAGGCTTCTTCTAAGCGCTTAATATACTGCTAGGCTTCCTTATAGGATAGTTTCTCGCGTATAGTCTGAGGTCCTTTTAGTTTTTTTAGTTAAAGCTTATACGGGGTAAGTAGTCTATTTTTAGTTAAATAGGGGCAAATATAATAAAGTTATAGGGTAAGGTTGCTTAGGTATAGTCTATTAGGGGTAGTAGTTTAGCCTAGTTATTTTAAAAGTAGTTAATAAAAAGCCGGGGTCTCTAATCTAAATATTAATTTATAATCTCTATCTGGCTATCTATCTAGGGGTAGTATATTATAAAAAGCTTTAGCTTAATACCTAGGATCTAGGTAAACTTATTCTAAAAGGCCGATATAAATTACGGCCCGTAATTAGATATAATAGTATCTAGTAGTTTGTAAATATAGTAGATATAATAGATATACAGTTAGGCCGCTTCTTTAAAATTAATATTTTTATAATAGGGGATTAAGAATAGGCGCTTGCTAAAGCGGTTAACTAGAATTATAACTATATTATATCCGTTCTGGTCTATAGGTAGCTTATAAAAGTCTAAAGATATACTACTAGGGGCGGTCGAGTATTAGGAGAGGTTTTAATAGTCCTAAGGTTTTGTCTTGTAGAATTATAGACCTATAGCAGTTATTATAGTTTTATATATAACTGTTAATATCTATAACTATTCCGGGCCAGTAGTAACGTTTACTAATAATCTTATAGTTCTTATTTTTTTTTTAGGGTAGGCCGTAGAGACCTAGGTATATACTTCGGCAATAAGCTAAGTCTATAGGTTCTATTCCTCTACTACTACTAGCCGTTTATATTACTTAAGCAGTCTATTTTTAAGGGACTATAGGCTAGTAACATCCTTTGTCTTTTTATAGTACTCCTATAGAGAAGGGGCCATATAGTTAGTTTACAGCAGTTTATTAATAAGGTTAAGTTCTATAAAGTTAATAGGATATATCTTAGCGTCTAAAGAGTCTATATTTAGTTCTGCTTATATCTAAGGGTTAAGGTACTTTAATTATAGTAGCGCCTAGGTCTATAATAAAATCTTTACGGCTATCTAGTTATCTATATCCTATTTACGCCTTATATAAGCGTCCGTATAGTTAATAGCGCCTAGCTTATATATAATTAGGAAGTTAAATTAAGATAGGGTATCTACCTAGCGCGCCTATTAGGCTATAAGGGCCTTTATTATTATAAAATATTCTAAGGCCTTATAATTAGAAACTACCTAAATAGACTTAAGGGTGCCTTTTAGTTAGGCTTACTGGTGCCAAAAGCTAAAAATAATAGCCAGTATTTCTTTATTATAAATCGGGTAGTTTAGTTTAGCATCTATTATAGTCTTTAAATAGTAAGTAATAGGGTGCCATTCTCCATCCGTCTGCTTTTAAGAGTAAGCGCTAGCTATAACACTATCTAAAGTATTAGTTTCTAGTATTAAGGGCCGTTTTAAGTTAAAGTAGGCGAGTAAGGAAGCAAAAACTAGTTATTTCTTAAGCTTATTAAAGGCCTACCTATATACGGTGTCTAAGTAGAAGAGCTAGTCTTTTTAGGTAAGGTAGTTAAGGGGCTAGGTAATTTTACTATAGTCCTTAATAAAGCGTTGGTAGAAGTTATAGAACCCTAAAAATAACTATACCCCCTTTATAGTCCGTGGGAGTATCTACTAATTAATTACAGCCGTTTTTTCTAAGTTAGTTTTAATTCCGTTTATACTAACAATAAACCCTAAGTACTTTATATACTTAACACTAAATTCTAACTTTTTAATATTAGCCTAGAGGCTAGCCTTATAGAGCTATTATAGAACTTTATAGATATACTCCTTATATTCTAGCTTATTCTTAAAGTAGATTATAATATTATCTAGGTAGACCGTATAGAAGTCATTAAGGTAGTTAAAGAGTATATTATTTATATACCGCTAGTACGTAGCTAGTCTATTAGTTAGTCTAAAAGGAAGTACCTTATATTTATACGTTCCGTAATAGGTCTAAAATATAATAAGATTCTTAAAGTTAGGGTTTATTCTAATTCAGTAGAAGGCCTAGTAGATATTAAGCTTTATAAAACCCTAGCTTTACTTATTTAGGCTAGAGTCTCTTTAAGTAGGGGCAGCAGATAGCGGTCCTTATAGGTTATATTATTTAGCTTATAGTAGTTAATACAGAAACAAAGTCCTCTGTTTAGCTTTTTAATAAAGAGAATTAGTAAGGCAAAAGAGACTTAACTACTAGGCTTAATAAAGTCCTTATCTAAGTTATCTATAATATACTACTTTATAGCCTATAATTTAGCAGTAGATTGCTAATAAAGGGGAGTATAGTTAAGGGTGTTTTCCTTACCTTACTTAATCTCAATCTTATAGTTGTTATAAGGGACTTTATAGATAGGGGGCTATAAGAACACGATTGGAACAGATTAGATTAGTAAGAGAGACGAATCCTTAAGGAGGTAAGGCCTCTAGGATTGTAGAGACTATATACTATAGGTACGTGCCTCTAGTATATAACCGGTAACTATTTAAGGGGCGTCTAGGGGTTGTCCTAAGGGCAACCTAAGGTATCCGCAATAATATCCCTTATAGTTATATAGTTAGTAAGGCGGAGGTATATTAAACACTACCTTAGAGAATACGTCCTTAAATTTCTAGTATTAAAGGGGTAGTTTCTAGTCTACTAGCTCCTTATCTATAAGCTCTCTTTCCTTTTCCTTAATTATTT
>Ga0307515_10006798_pt1 | contig 22753 bp, 16 predicted proteins | sample 17_EM_MG_FD_194513 | JGI IMG/M metagenome (GOLD analysis project Ga0307515, IMG submission 194513) | Populus trichocarpa ectomycorrhiza microbial communities from riparian zone in the Pacific Northwest, United States - 17_EM | ecosystem: Host-associated > Plants > Roots > Unclassified | place... | reverse complement strand
AGTTTTCGTCGGTTTTTACCGACTGAATTACGGACGGAAAATGGCCGTCGGTAATTTCGACCTCAAAATACCGACAGAAAATATTCCGTCGGTAAATCCGTTGGTATTTAGCGAATTTCTGGTAGTGTCTCTCCGTCTAATTCTCGCATTATGCAACTCCATGGGTCTTTTCAAGACCTTTGGCAAGGTGATGCTTCGGTTGCTATGTACATGCAGCAAGCAAAATTGCTATTTGATGAATTGGCTGCTGTTGGTCGGCCTATCTCCCTTGAAGACTTCAACCTTTATGCGTTTCGTGGACTTCATGGTAAGTTCAAAGACTTGGTAACCAACCTTAATGTGCCCACCTTGTTGTTGGTAACATTTCTGCCTCAACTTGGTTCTTGGACACCGGTGCGAACCAACACGTTACGCCTGATCTTGCAACTCTGATCGATTATGCATCCTATCTTGGTAATTATCATTTGCATGTTGGTGATGGTAAGGGCCTTGCCATATCCTATATTGGACATACCATGTTACCTTTCCCAAAACACACTTTTAAATTATCTAACGTTTTTTATGTGCCTCATATTACCAAACCACTACTTTCTATTTATAAATTTTATTGTGATCATAATGTTTATTTTGAAATTCACGCATTTGTGTTTTATATAAAGGATCTCATAACCAAGGAAGTGCTCATTTCCGGTCAGAGTAATGATGGTCTTTATGTTCTATCTGAGTCTTTTGTCATGTCCATCCCTCAAGTTTACTGGTCTCTTTGCGTCTCTGCGACTGCTGATCTGTGGCATTGTCGATTGGGTCATCCTACTTCTTACATTTTAAATTTGTTAGTTTCCAAAAATAAAATAGTTTATACTTCTAGACACTCTCTTGCTCAATATCAAGTTTGTCCGCTAGACAAGTCGTCGTGTTTGTTGTTGAGACCTATGGGTCACAAAACTACTACCCCACTTCATAAGTTAAACAAGTTCTTTTAGACTATTGGTATTCATCACATGTTAATTTGTCCTAATACACATGAGCAAAATGGCACTGTTGAGCGTCGCCATTAATATTGTTGTAATTCTTTTTTGGGTCCCCGCACAAAAAAAAAGAAAATACAAAAACAAATCAAAATATATGTTCTGAAAAAATAAAAAAATAATAGCAGTGAGAAGAGGATGCCAAAGCGCCCAGAAAATGACTTAAAATTGGTTAAGGATGTGAAAAAATATAAAGATTGAAATTTGACAGTATTTTATTGACTGATGAGAATCATGTTGACTAAGAAAATTCAATTTGAGGAAGAAAAATCCAAAATCAGATGTTTATGGACTCAATTAAATTTTATTGAAGGTTTAATTGAATTTATAAAAGGTTTGATTGCAAGAAAAAATGATTTTGAAGTCAATTTAGGTTTTAATTGGGAAAAATTAAAGTTCCGGGGTCAAATTGTAATTTTTGAGAGTTGATTTGGTCAAATTATGGGCTTAATTGCATAAATATTGAAGTTTGATGGCCAATTTAAAAAAAGAGACTTAATTGAAGAAATCCAAAACCAAGGACCAAAATGCAAAAGCGCGAAAATTAAAGGCCTAATTTTGAATCTAACGTGTTTTGGCGCCAGTTTCCATTTAAATAAAACGGCGTGTTTTGCAAAAAACGGTGCGTTTTGCGAAAAACAGCGTCGTTTCATACATTTTTTTTAAAAAAAAGCAAAAACGGTGTTGTTTTGAACGACACCATATGTCTTCTTCTTCCCTTGGACGCGCAGAGAACAGGGGAAGAAGAAGACTTTTCTCCCCTACTTTGCCCACTCCCTTTTTCTCCGAAACCACCAAAAATACGCCAACAAAACTCCCCACTTGCCTGCCACATGGTGGAAGAAGAGAGGATGCACTCCTAAGGCGGTTGCACAGTGGCCGCCCCGGCCACCCTACCCCTTTGGCAGGGGTACTAGGGGTATTCCCCCCCTCTGTTTTTACCTATAAATACAGAGAGGGGCAGCAGCAAGAAAAAAAAAAGGAGGGAGAACAAAAAGAAGAACAGAAAAAAGCAGAGAAGGAAAAGACGAAGAAGAGAAGGAAAACAGAGAGAGATAGAAAAAAAAATAAAGAGGAGAAGAACCATCGCGAACCACCAGCGCCACCTCCTTCTTCTTCTTCTGCGTCTTCTTCTCCACTATTCACGTTGCATGTGAACAGTGGAGAGGCCCGCGGCCAAACCCAAAATGGTTGGGCCGGGTTCGGACCAATTAAAAAAATCAAAAATTGTAATTTTTTCACATTTTGTTTTTCTACTAAATTTTGCTTAATATTGGTTTGTATTTTTATATCGTAAAGATACAAATTCGGTATTAAAATACCCGGTTTTCATCAAAACATTGAAAAATTAAAAAATATATATTTTTGTTTTAATGCATATAACCAAGTCTCTCAAAGCTAAAAATCATATTGTATTTTCATACAACAAAAAAAACTTTAAAAAATATGTTTTAGCATGCATTTTGGCTTTAATAACCAGTTTATTAAAGTCACGAGAATTTGACCAATATTTCAAAAATTACAAAAAAAAAAAATTTGTTTTGTTTTAGTTTCAAGGATTACAAATTTTTACGTAGAACGTATTCCTGATATTAAAAAAATATTTCTTTTGATGACATGGAATAATTAGATTTTTACCCAATAAGATAAGGATCTCCTTACAGAGGATGACTTTTCTTAAACCGTGGATAGACCGACAATTAGAAACCACAACAAGACCTTATATTTTATCAGACAACAAAACAATACAGCTTATTTTAGGTAGGGCGTAGTTGGGGTACTAATACCTTCCCTTTACGCAACCAGTTTCCGTACCCGATCTCTAATACCAGTTAGGGTTCCTAGTGACCAGAATACTAGGTGGCGACTCCTATTCTATTTTCCACTGATACAAGACAAGAATTCCTTGTCTCCCCATATTTGCCATGTCGATAGATACACCATACACCTGAGGGTGGACGATTCGTCGCGACGCCGCACACGTGTGACAAATATATTGTCGAAACTGGTCTTACCTTTCTAGGACAAAGTAGTGCTCCGTTATGATTTTAAAACTATGCATTTGAATCATCAGTATATCTTATTAATTGCATGCCTATTCTTGTCCTTCAAAATAAATCTTCATTTGAGTGTATGTTTCATCGAACTCCTGATTATGATTTTCTGCATACTTTTAGGTGTCTTTGTTTCCCTTTTTTGCATCCATATCATGCTCATAAGTTGGATTTTCATTCATCTCCATATGTGTTCTTAGGATATAGTTCCTCTCATCTTTTTTATCACTATCTTGATTTAGCATCTCAATGTATTTATGTCTCTCGTCATGTTCGTTTTCATAAAAATGTGCTTCTTTTTGCATATTCTGAATAGATAGCACAACAACCAGTCACCTCCTCCCAACCTACACATCTAACAACCTCGAATTCTTTCCTAAATTGTCACCCCACTGCCCCACCAATCCACCAAACCAGTCGCTTTGTCTTGCCACCTACCAAACCCTTTCAGACCCATCACTCGCCCACCATGTTTGCCACCATCCCATCCCCACCTAGCTCTGCCACTCTATCACCATCTGCTTGTTTTTCTAATGATCATTATACAAGAATAAATTCTCCTTCTTCAAAGTTGCATGTTTCCAGGTTTGTTATTGTAGAGAAGACTAGTTATGTTGCAGGTTCTCCAATCTCTGCTGCTACGAGTTTCGCCCCTTCAACAGTTTCTCTAGTCATTATGCAACTCTGTGTTGATCTCTTTTCTTATCCTCTCCAGCAACTCACAGGTTCAGGTTCTTCTCCCTCTTAACCTGCCGCTTGTCAGTATCCTATGGTCCTTCATCATCGACTGCCAAAAACTGCCTTGCTAACAACATTTACAACCACCTTTACTTCTCTGATTTATTAGGTATTGTCTCCTCCTAACTATGAACCCATTGCATTTTTTGACGCTGTCAGATATGAGGCTTGGCATGATGCTATGCGCGAGGCAATTCAGGTATTGCGCTCTAACAACACTTGGTCTTTGGTTCCTTTTCATCATTCAATGAATGTTGTTGGCAGTCGATGAGTGTACAAGATAAAGTGTCGTGTTGATGGCAATATTGAGAGGTATAAGACGCGCTTGATTGCTAGAGGTTTTACTCAACAAGAAGGCATTGATTACTCTGAAACTTTCAATCCTCTTATTAAGTAGGCGACCGTCAGATTACTCTTCTCCATTGTGGTTTTGTGTGATTGGAAGATTTATCAACTTGATATCCATAATGCCTTCAACAATAACGTTTTTTTATGAAAAGGTCTACATGAAACAACCTAGAGCTTAACAAAGGTTTTCTTGACTCTGCCCTTCCCTCTTATGTGTGTAGGTTGTATAAGTTTCTATATGGTTTAAAACAGGCCCCGCGGGCTTGGTACACTCATTTGAGTGATTTTATACTCTTTATTGGCTTTCGCGCTTCCAAGGTTGACACCTCTTTATTTATCTTATTTGTTGGTGATGATATCTTTTATCTCCTGGTTTATGTTGATGATATTCTGCTTATTGGTAGCAACTTTACTATGCTTCACCGCTTAATACAGTTACTGCGCTCAGAGTTTAAGTTCCGTGACTTAGGCACTGCTCATTATTTTTTGGGCATTGAGGTTCAATCCACCAGTATGGATCTGATGCTACGACAATATATATATACACTAGTTGATACTCCTATCTCTACCTCCAAAGCTATTATACTACGCATTTTGTGTTATTTTCATGGTACGACAACCTATGGCTTACATATCACTCGCAGTTTCTCCTTTGCTTTATATGGCTTTACGAATACAGATTGGGCAAGTAGTATTGATTATCATAAATCTACGGGTAGTTACCTTGTTCGCTTTTATTAGACATAAATTTCATGGAAATCAGGCAAGCAACGCACAATTGCTCGCTCCTCTACTAAAGCTGAGTATAAATCATTAGCAGACAACACTGTTGAGGTTATGACTTATTTATCTACGAATCCTATCTTTCATGCTCGTACTAAATATGTTGAGGTTGACTATCATTTTATATGAGATAGGATTATGAAGAAAGAGATTCAGATTTATTTTATTTCCTCTCAAGATCAACTTGTAGATGTCTTTACTAAGTCACTTCTTATTGCTTCTTTCACTGCTTTTTTGCTTCAAGCTTCGGGTCGATCCTCCACCCAGGGCTTGAGGGGACATATTATAGGATATATATATATATATATATATATATATATATATAGGCAGGCACTACTATAGTGTTGTAATATCTACTCTTACTATTGTATATTACCCTACACATATAAAAAAGAAAGGGTTTGCTAACTAATAGGTTAAGCCTCCTACTTCTTCTCAACTCTTAGTCACCGATATACCGATATTACGGTCACTAAGTATTATTTCATATCTTATTCTTAGTAGCCGACACTATGAGCACTAAGTATCATTATTTTCTCATCCTTAGTCACTAATACAACGGTCACTAAGTATCATTTTATATCTTATACTTAGTAACCGATACTATAGCCACTAAGTATCATTCATTTCTCATCCTTAGTCATTGATACTATGACCACTAAGTATAATCCGACCAGCCCTTCGTGGATGCCAATAAATATGGCAAACCCATTTGGTTGCCAACAAATCTAGCCATCTTCCATGGATGCCAATCAATTAGGTCATCCCCTCATACATGCTAATAAATATGGTAAACCTATTTGGTTGCCAACAAATTCAGCTATCCCTTCATGGATGCCAATCAATCTAGTCATCCCTTCACGGATGCCAGTAAGTTCGGCAAACCTATTTGGTTGCTAACAAATCTAACCATCTCCTCACGGATGCTAATCAATTTGGTCATCCCCTCTTAGATGCCAATAAATCTGGGAAGCTCATTTGATTGCCAACTTTAAATCATTATTTTTATCTTATCAAGAAATTTTCATGATTTATTGTTAGTTACTATTTCACATATTATTTTATTACTTTATTTTCTCTTAATTTCAAATTAATCTCCTGGAAATGTTCATCCCAATTCATAAGATTTTCTCCCTAATTTATTATTTTTCAATTAATAGTTACCCTATTTAACCCATATTTATCTATTTTTGACAGGGGATTACAAATTTTTTTAAGAAAAAAAAATAGTAATAATCAATGGAATTAAGCAAACTAAACAAGCATCTAAGCTAAGAAACTACAGTAAAGATACCCATTGAAAATACAACAGAATAAAATAGATTAGAAGGGAAAATCTCAACCTTATCAATTTCATAAAATCCAAATTACCAGATCTTAAGATAACAACAATGAACCCAATTAATTAAAAAAAAGTCAAGTTAATCGATCATTAAAATCCCCATACAAAAACACCCTAAAATTAATGGATTTTTTTACCTTTAAGAGTTTTCCTAATTTTTAACATCCAAACAAAACTAGGGTTTTGAAAAATAATGATGAATTGAGAGGAAAGAAAATGAGAAACTAAAGTTAAATTTGCAATATCTAAGTGAGAAATCAAAGAATTGATCAAAACCTAGCACATAAATTAAGCACAAGTTGAACTAATTTTGGAAATTGATGGTTTGGAAAGGCTTAGTCGGTTTTGTTGGAGAGAAAGAGAGGAAATAAAGAAGAAATATTGAAAGAGAGAGATTGGGTTTGAAATTGAATTGCTCATATTTTTCTTTTAAAATTACCAATGAAATTTTCATCGATTATTTTAGAGTTGTATTTTCAATTGTTAAAAAAATATTTTCATCAATTTTTTCATTTTCTAATTTTTTAGCAGTGTACCAACTAAACAATGTTATATATCTCTTCCCTAAATGATGTTTTTAACCCTAAAGTCACTAATGAAAGGAATAAATTAATGTAAAAGGGGTGCTAGACTTGTTCTAGCTATGATAATTTAGGGTCTATTTGAAATTGTGATAGATGTTGCTTTTCAAAATGTTTTTTACTTGAAAATATTTTAAAATATTTTTTTAAAAAATTTATTTTTAACACTAATAAATCAAAATAACCAAAAATCACAAAAAATAATATAAAATAAAAAAATTCAAAAAATAGCAAAACAATAATTCTACCGTTGCGTCAAAAAGGAACTTAAAGAATACTACTACATGAGTTCGGATAGACAATTTCTATCTCCCATTCGATAAAAAACAAAGAAAGAGAAGAAACAAAATGGGAACGCATTATTAGATGCCTTTCTCACCACTGATTTCTTAGTGGTTGCCATTTTGACTCTAGAGGAAGTGTTTTCTTTTTTGAAAGAAAGATTCAGCAGTTGTCATGTAAAATCATGGAAAGGGAAAATATAATAAGTTCAAGAAAGGAAAATGCACGTCTACGAGAGAGTCCTCTCTCACGATTTCGTAGGTACATGACCATTATGTAGGACTCCCTTTGGACTGTAGTAGCTGTTCTTAAGGTTTTCAAGGCACGTGGTTGTAAATTATACCAAAATTCTTGAAATATATAGCAGTATTTGCACTACTCAATGAATTTTTTAAGACACTGTATTAATTTTTACTCCCCTCCCCCCTCCCCCTCCCCCCGAGAAGTGATCACTCTCATCTTATTCTTGTGCTACTGCCATGATGTACATAGTTGGTGACTGCAATGATAAAATGTGAATAAAAAAGAGAAAGGTAAGGAAGAAAGAAATATGGAAATTAAGTTGCTGAGTCTCCACAAAGCACATCATATCTTTCTTCCTTCAGGGACCATGCATGAAAGCTAAGTGCCTCCCGACCCCATCATCTCTCACTTGCCTTCTTGTCGTTGAGGTGGTTGCACAAGTAAAACGAGTGATGTTTAGAGTGAGAAAAAAAGAGAGAATTTTTTTAGGATAGTGGAGGTTTTAGAGGTGCCTTTCAAATAGATATTAAGGTCATGGGTCGTAGTTGAGATGGGGCTTTCCTCCTGCTCGCACAAATACAAATAGTTACCTCTAACGCAGTCTGAATTTATTTTATTTTTTCTTTGATGGACCCAATTGTTAGTACCTATATTGTGGGCCTATAAAACCATACCCTCTTTCTCTCTTTAGTATCAGCTTCTAGGTTAGCTCTTCTCCAAGGCTTAGAATCCACACTAAGTACATTAATAGCATTGATTCCAAAACTTTTCATGCATTTTTGGACCCTTCCCTCACATGCCCTACAAACCATTATAAATTATCGTGACTGCATTACCCTTTACGCACCCTCTCTCCTCAACAAACTTTGTAAATGTTGTCTCTCATTTCCGTTTCTCTTTCATATTGATCTCTAGCTACTCTCCTTTTCTCTTACACGCACATTGATCATATATTTTCAAGCCTCACTACCTATAATGCCTGAGGATATGATGAATCTATCAATAAATGGTCAGTCTCAGGTCCCTCCAGGCTTTAGATTTCACCCAACAGAAGAAGAGCTTCTTCACTACTACCTCAGGAAGAAAGTTGCTAATGAGAAGATAGACCTTGATGTAATTCGCGAGGTTGATCTTAATAAGCTTGAGCCATGGGACATCCAAGGTAATAATTAAGCTAGTGTGCTCTCCATTTATATCTTTCTCTACATAACTTCTCTCTATTTTCCAAACATGTTGACTAACGAAATTATCCTTTGTGGGGACTGTAGAGAAGTGCAAAATAGGATCTACACCACAGAATGATTGGTATTTCTTTAGTCACAAAGACAAGAAATATCCCACAGGGACTAGAACAAATCGAGCTACGGCTGCTGGGTTTTGGAAAGCCACTGGCCGTGATAAGATCATCTATAGTGGGTTTAAAAGAATTGGATTGAGAAAGACTCTTGTGTTTTACAGAGGAAGAGCTCCACATGGACAGAAATCCGATTGGATCATGCATGAATATAGGCTTGATGACAGCACCAACGACACTAATGTAAGCCGTATCTTCCCTATACTTAATTTTATTTTATATGCTTGAATATCCTATACTCTTACCTTTTCTTGTCTTCTCTCTCTCTTTTTTTCTATGAAAAAAAAATACCTGGACCATTCTTTATAATTAAAAGTGAAGTTGATTTCAAAGATGAAAATTAAACAAAAATGAAAATTATACTGTTTTTTAAACAGGATTCAAATTTGAGATCTCATACAATATTTCATGTATTTTGACTTGAAGGAAACTACAGGTATAGATTTCTTCTATGTTCGGTTCTAGGCTTCTAGCTTATCTGGTATTGATTTGTTCACTCTCTTAATCCTGCAGGTCTCAAATCCTATAGGAGAGGCAATCCCTGAAGAAGGGTGGGTGGTTTGCCGGGTATTTAGAAAGAAGAACTATCAAAAAACCCTTGAGAGTCCCAAAAGCTCATCATGCTCATTGGATTCAAAGGCTCATCAGATTCTTGGTTCAGGAAATGATGGAGTTCTTGATCAAATACTTCTCTATATGGGAAGGACTTGCAAGATGGAGAATGAAACATTTAGCAACATGAATATCTCCAACAACAACAGTAGTTTAAGGTTTCTCTCAGACAATAGCATCAGTGATGGGCTCCATGAAAGATTCATGCACCTTCCTCGGTTAGACAGCCCACCACTCCCTTCTATTCCACTAAGCAGTCCATCTTTTGATCAAGATCGAAGTTTCAAATCTTGTTATCACCAATCGTACGATGAGATGCTGACAGAGAATGAACCTTCCTCTTCAAACCAAATTGGCAATGGCACTTTCGACATGATCTCATCATCCGTAATTCATGGCTCCAAATCCGGGCAACTTAACGATTGGGTAACTCTTGATCGTCTAGTGGCATCACAACTTAATGGACATGAAGCAGAGACATCCAAGCATTTATCTTGCTTTACTACCGGCCCAAATGCGAGTTTTGGTCTTTCTCCTGATGATGACATGCAATTATCACACTTGCAAAATTCTCATAGATCATCATCAAACATTCAAGCAAATACTTCTCATGTGTATACCAACGAGAATGACCTATGGGGCTTCACTAAATCTTCGTCTCCATCATCATCATCGGACCCATTATGCCACTTATCGGTATAACAAAAGTGCTCAATATTGTATACCCTATAGAGTAATATAGAAACCCTAAGAGTCTAGGTACGTATACGTTATATAGTAGTCTTTATGTATCTAGTGCATGCATGTATTGCATAAATAAGCTTAAATTTGGGTGATATATAGTTTTTAGAAATATTTGCGATGGGATGGCATAGTCAATTCACACCATTTTGTAAATATCCTAAATAACGATATATGTCATCCATTTTATTCAAAAATTGTTATCTAAGAGTATTACATCTACAGTTTCATTTTAACTTTCTGAGTGATTTGCTCTTCCTACTTGTAATCATATCCAAAGGTGATTGAGGTCTTACCTAAATTCGTTAACCATATTGAAAAAGCTTGACAAGCCAATTATAGCACAAAGCTGACTTTAATGTGGTATTGGGGTCGGCACATACACAAATGATATTACCCACATGGCATGGTGATATTGTAAAGATGCCAATAATCCAAAATTGATCGATTGGTTATTGTTTTGTCGAAGAATAGTGAGGTCATGGGGTCTCAAAACCTAATCTACGTTCCAATAAAGATGATAACAAAGAGAGAAAGATGAGTTATCTTTATGCTACAGCCGAGGTAAGATAACAAAGAGAGAAAGATGAGTTACCTTACCACTCGAAAATCATTAACAATAGGGAGCAAAGAGTAGTGCCTTGGTCTTGTCCTAGACACAAGACTTCCAAGTTGATTTTTTTGTAGATATAAATATATACTTTCCTGATTTATTTAATTTTTGGAAATTATTTAATGCCTCCTTTTAGGTTTTCTAATTAATTGTTGAATGATGATTTTTGAATTATATAGCGATACAAGAAAAAAGAACAAAAGGTTTAATTTGTGATCCATCTTGGGACCCATGTAAAATATGAAAGGATCGAAGTGATAGTACGTTCTTTGGGTATTCCACGAACTCGATAATTAATATAACCATGGTGTTGAAAAATATCAATCAATTATATGTGTAATTTCTATAAATTCTTAAGTGCTGTAATGCTCCAATATTCAATATTTGAATTTCAAAGCAAGATGAGCTAAGCCTAATGATTTCCCTTATCCCTAACAGCTTTGGATGAATATATGGGGACTGACCATCAGTCTCTGACAATGCCATCAATCTATATTTATCGTTCATTTATTAGGAATCTCTCAAGATATCTACTTCGAAAAGACATTTTTGTATAGATTACTGATACCTTGACCAATTTAGATACACCTAGAAGAACAATAAATTATAGGGAGGCACATGTTTTGTCATACACTACTATATTTCCATAGTAATCAGCATATACAGTGGTTTATTTGTGATCATGAAATCCAAGAAATTGAGAGGCATAGTCCCTCTATCAATTTTCACTACCATCTTGCGTTGTTTGCTTAGTCTTCTCTTGCACAATCTATTTATTTTCCGCCTGTCATTCAGTGCTGGGTTGCAATATTAATGAAGAAAATGTATTTTTAAAAAGAAAATATATGTGATGGATAAATCTAATCTAAGATCTTAAATGTATGAAGACATCATAATTTCTAATAAATTGATATAGAATTATTAAGAAATCAACGGAAAATAATGAAGAAAAAAAGATGAGGAAGGAGGAAAGGGTTGTCGCCAGTGATTATTTGATCAACGAAAAAAATCTTTATACAATTTTTTAAAATGTCATTATTGATCCTTATCATTTCTTTATTTTAATCATAGAAATCAACATGGAAGGTTTTCAACTCGTATTTTGTATTATACCTATTAATCCTCAAAGGGTAATTTTTTTGTAATGATAGCTGTTTCTCATCCAAAGAACGTGGGGTAATTTTGGAAAAATGAACCCGAAAGGCATGAGTTAGCATGCACCATATTTGTTGCTTTTTTTCCTTGATTTAAACTTCGTGAAAAGTCAACACGAAATTTCTCTAGGACGACGAGGACGACGGGGAGAATCAAATAACCTGAATTTTCATGATACTTTTTTCACTCTGTTTTTTTGGGTTCTGGGTTTATTAGGTGATCCTCTCTCGTGCATCACATAATAATCAAAGAGACCAAAATTACCAAGACTTGAACAGGTTTCAATAAATATTGAAAGTTTGCATGCCAGATACACAAAATGGTAGGAAAGCCTGCTCTCCTGTCCTCCAACTTGCTTTACATGAGGAAATCGTGGATTGTTTTTTGTAAAAAGTTATTGGAAATTTGGAATCCCTTTTGGCTTCTCATGATAATAAGACCATTTCATAAAGGTATTTTCATGGCCCTAGAAAATGAGGTTTTGGTCGCTAATGGTTTGCCTTTGATCAAAATATTAATTATATAAATGAAAAGAAGAGAGAGAGAGAGAGACACACACACACACACATATACATGATGCATATATGACGATTGATTAGGGCAAGACACATTTGCTTCGAAGCAGCTTCCTGAAGAATATTTTGTAGCCTTTAAACAAGATTAGACAGAGAAATGGAAAATCAAAGGTACAATTCTCCGTTCACTGAACTTTAACTTGTTTTTTACCATCCGATGATGACTAATCATTAATGGATTCTATTGACATTCGAAACAGATGTTAAGCTTCATCAATAATTTCTCTTGTATGGGCCAATTTTCTGTTCGTACGTATTTTTTTTTGTAGCTAATCAAGCTAACATGGAAGGACCCAACAACTACTTTTTCGGTGCAGGTAATTGACCATCGCGATTGGTTTCCATTAGCGATCACAAATAAGTCTCTGACCCGTCAATTTTATACAAATAAGATCAAGAACAATTAATCAGAAGAGGCTTTGATTAATATCATTGACAATATCATTTGTTAACCAAACAAGTCTTTGTATATTGGTAAGGTTAATCTATCATGTAGGACTTAATATAAGTTCGGTATCATGCATCTAACCCCATTAATTTGCAATTCTCCTAGCACACTCATTGGCAATTGGACTGTAACTTTAGCATAGTAAAATTATGCCTAATTAATTGATAATAGAGAGTGTCGTATTTAATCTTGATAGTTGATCAGCAGGAGCTAGGTAGCTGATCAAATAGCATCAAGGAGTTATTGGAGGATAAGGTTCATCACGCAGGGGGGGGAGAATACTAATGCTTTGTAATGATGGTTTTATTAGATGTGATCAAAGATTTGTTGGCACAGAGATATGTTGCTAAAAAAAGGCCGATGTGTGCCTATTGGCAACAAATTAAATCTGTGCATGTAGAGGTTGATATTTACGTGGATGATGTTGTTTTTACTCCACCAATTTCATCCGTGCGTGCCCAAAATTCCTTATATATATATATATTCCCATAGTTAACTGAAAAGAGTGGGAAATATGTAAATAAATGAGATAAAGAAGAGACTTGGGCGAATAGGCCAGTAGGCCTTTTTTTGTGATGGGATTTAAATAATTCGAATTAAACATTGCAATGGTCAAAATTAAGGATTAATGTTTAATTTGGAAGTTAGAATTCTGATTTAAGATTTTTTTTTCCCTATATTTATTTCTTCTTCTTCTTCTTTTCTTGTCAATTAGACATTTGCCTTCCGTGTGTACTCTCTCCTTCGTTCAAATTTAATTAAAAGTGTATAGAATAGCCAGAAAATGAACCGAATAAAGTACCAGCAAAGTGAAGTTACATCAATGGTTGGTGGCTAAACAAACAAAAACAATTTATTAATTTGTGTACTAAACTGACCAAAAAAATAGAAAAGAAACATCCTCTCTCTCTCTCAAGCCTAGCTTTCTGTGCATGAACGCAAATTAGAATAAATAGCAACATAAATGAGGTAACATCAGTAGTTGGTGCGTGGTTGATGCCTGAACAAGTTACAAAGATATGTGTGTCGTAAAATAGTAATTAACATAAAAATCTGACAATAAAAAAAAATCACATTTTCAAATGTTAATTAAAAGCACATTGCAAATAATTCTATTTTTTGCACAAACATTCTCTTAAAATTCTAATGAAACAAGTATTTGGTAAAAGCTAGAGTGTGGTTGCGATTGCTTTTCAAAGTACTTTTTGTGTTGAAATACATTAAAATGATATTTTTTTATTTTTTTAAAAATTATTTTTATAATCAGCACATTAAAACAATCCAAAACATATAAAAAAATTTAAATTTTTTAGTCTTAACACAGTTTACACCGCGTTTCTAAACAGTTTAAGTGGTAAACATTATTGCTATGGATTTTAGTCTACACTAGCTCCATTCACAACCTTCTTGGACCGCGTTGGAATTGCAATTTTTCCTTTCCCTTCTCCTGATTTCTGTGCAACACCTGGAAAAAAAAAGAAAAAAAAAAAGTTACAGCGATCCACAGGTTTATGGTGAGACGGTATACAATGGAATCAACATAACAATTATTTTATCTTTAGTGATGGTGAATATATTTGTGTAACTCTTCTACCACCAAGTGGTAGATTTTGTCTTGTTTTTCTGAAAAATGATCTTATTTCTGTTAGAACTGAGCTATCAAAGAATTTGAATGGAGCATAACATAATCCCATTTTGAATTGGTAAGATCCCTTTGTCGTCTAATTCAAGTATATGTCCAAATGTACTTAACGTTTGGTCATTGATAATTTAGCGCTTAGTAATTTAGGTTCAAAAGGTATTATTCTCCCGTTGAATAATAAAAACAATATGGTTTAACGTTTAAAAAATTAATTCAATAAGCCTCTAAATATATTAATTATACACTTATAATATTTATATACAGTATTTGGAAATATGGTTTAAACAGTGTTTTTTAAAAAAAAATTAAAATTTTATTTTTGTTTAAAATTAATTTTTTTATATTTTTTGAATAATTTTGAAGTGTTAATATTGAAAATAATTTTAAAAAAATATAAAAATATTATTTAAATATATTTTTAAATAAAAAAAACTTAAAATTATACCAAATTGTGTAATCACTAAGGACACTAGCATGCAAATAGTGGGCCCTAATACCCACATTGTGATTTACCTACTGCCCCCACAAAAAGGGACTTGATGGGTTAATAGAGAGCTCCATTCTACCTTGTAGGGCCAAATCTTGATGTCATGGTATTTACTTTGATTTTGTTATCTCCTTCTACCCTGTTTTAGAGATAGCGTTGGTTTCTATTTTTGGATATTTAAAAAAAAAATATTTATTTTAAAAAATATTAAATTAACTTTTTTTATAATTTTAATGTATTGTAAAATATATATATAAATTATTTTGATGCATTTTTAAGTAAAAATTATTTTTAAAAAAGATATTGGAAACTTGTTTGGTTTTGCGTTTCAAATTTTTTTTGAAAAAAATTAAAAAAAAAATTATATTTTACTTTATTTTAAATTAATTTTTTTTAATGTTTTCATATGGTTTTGGCATGATGATGTGAAAATAAAATTTTAAAAATAAAAAAATATATATTTTAATGTATCTTTATAAAACAAAATATTTTACAAATTAATCACCATCGAAATATATCAAATAGACTCTCACCACACAATACCAAACATGTCTTGTCATAGAAAATACAGAACAGAATTAGACTAATAGCTAGCTGATGCAATGGTGTTGGTGTTTCTAGCTTGAATATTGTCCGTTGTTATCCCACCAAACCACACTAATGTTTGTTATGCTTAGTAGAAAAATAATTTAGTAGCTGTGATCATGATCACAAGGACAATTATCCACATACTTAGTTAAAAATATATTAATGTCACCTTAATAATCATGGCCATATGGGAAATCACTTGCAAAATCGGACTCAAATTGGCATGGCATGATGGTTCTGTCTTCCAATTGAATCGTGTCAATTGTCATGGTCTTTTCTCAAGATCAAGACACAAATATTATGTTTTGTCATTTATGTAGGGAAGTGGGTTGCCTAAATTGTTCAATCCTATACACAATCACTATTCATGTAACATAAAATTGCACTTTCTCAACCTTACCTCCCACGAAGCCTGGGCTGGTCTTAGTGATCAAGCCTAGCTTTGACATTGTTCCCTTCCTTATCCCTAACTTTTTTATGGGAGGTAGAGGATTTCCTTCATGAACGGAGAAAATGGGCTGGACAAGCTTGGTTTAGTTAAAAATAAATAAAAATCAACGTAAGTTCTATGTAATAATTCGATATTCATCATTTCATCAGCAAAGCATCATAAAAATGAATAGTATATGACGTAATTTCGATTCGATTTCAGAACCAGACTATCATAAAAGAAAATAAATTTCAAAAATCTTGATTGAAAACAAAATTGGAAAACGAAAACCGAGATGATCATATCAATAACACGCCGTAGGCCAATGGATTCCTTGAGCTTGAAATGGAGATTGGACAAAACACAAATAATATCCAACAAAAACATGTGGGTAGTGTTTCGATCGTACAAAGAGAGCTCGAAAGGACTTAATTGTTAGGTGTGTAGGGTCAGATAACATGGCGAAAGGTAACATCTAGGAGCGAGCTTGAAATGGAGACAGCATGAATCACGAAAATATTCTAGATAAATAGGATAAGTTCTGAGTCCTGTAGCTTAATCATCGTGAAAAACTAAGACAATTAGAATAGATTCTTCAATGGTTTGTTGATGTGACTTAAAAGCTTTTAAAAAATAATTTTTAATTTTTTTTCGCAACCTTTTTCCATCTTCTCATGCTTTACTAGTGCTGATGTAAACAATGCCTTGCACAAATGCGGGCTAGATGGTGCAGCTGCGCATCGATGAGATATTTCTTCGCAAAAGAGAGGAAACCACTCGGTGTCAAATCATACTATTTTACCTAACAATAGGATTAACCGTATGCTAGGATTGACACAGCATCTCAGTCAGGATGACAGAAGATGAAAAACATTAAACAGATCAATCCAAGTATGTTTTTCCAATGCAAAAAACAGCTAGCACTTTATTTTATTCTATTTTATTTTATTTAAGATCAGAGAGGTATAAAGCAATTAGTAAGAGCAATTACATCATGGGCAAAGGATGTCAATAATAGAGATTGTTGTTATTCATTTTAGGCCCACATAAACAAAGCAATTACAAAAAAAAAATACAAAGAGAAATTACAAAGAAAATATAATATATATAATATATACACACAACCTATTAGCAAGAAGAGTATATCAGAATGCTCAAATTAAAAAAATTAAAAGTTTGTTTGTCAATTGAAGGTCAAAATGCACAAATCAGAACCAAAGATTAAAATGAAAAAGGCGGCCAACTCAAAGGCTGATAATTGAATTTGTCATGGGTAAATTATATGAAATTAAAAGTTTGAAGGCGATTATGGGTGTAATTAAAAGATATTAGAAGAATAAGAGCTCACTTGAAATTCATCAATCCCAAATCAAAAACCCTAAATGACATGTCATTCAGACTTAAAGAAGAGAAGGTGAGTGACACATCATTCGGTCGATTGACTTCTGTTTTTTACAGTTTTGGGTGATCGAGTTGACAACTTCAAATGCATGAATATGAAGCTACAAACCTCCAGATTGAGCAAAGCTGGATTCAAATGAAAGATGTGCATCCCCTCTACCAACTTCAAGTGGTTTCAGGTGACAATGACGTCAGAATTGCTCCGACAAGGCCTCGAAAATGGGCAACTTAGTCAGCCCTGACAATGCAACTATCATGCAAAAATTGACCTATTTTTCGTGTGTTCACACACAAAGCCTTTTCAATGTGTCCTTATCAAGGGTTTACAACACTTCTCTCAAGATCAAGACGTCATAAATGGATTCAAAACCTCCCAAACCCTAGCACAACCCTGTAAATACCTCCCAAGTTTAGAAAAGAAAAAAAAAAGGCAGAGGACAAGGAGAAAAAGAAAAGAATGGATAAGAAAAATAAGAGAAATATCAATAAGAAACATAAGTGTAGAGGTCCATGAGCCAAAACAAAAAGATTTCTTAGCTTTACAAATTTATGAGACAAAAATTTCCAAAAGAAAACAAAGAAAGAGTAGTTTTTATATGTATACTTTTTTAATCCAAAAGGAGGTTTTTAGTGACCTGCTTTTGTTGTTTTTTATTTTTATTTTTTGTTTTATATTTATGTTTATAAGCATATAAAAGTGGTTTGAATGCTCAACAAATAAAGTTGTGTTCACCTTTTTGTTGCTGTGATTTTTATTTAATGAAGATATTTTGATTTGTTTTATGTTTTTGATACATTAAAATTGTTGTTTAAGTTTGTTTCTGATATATAATGTTGTTTTAGTTTTTGTTTAACTTAAACTATGCATGTTAAAGCAAGGGTATTTTATCCTTGGTTTGCTAGGTTTATTCATGCACAAAATGAGTTAAGAAAACCAATTTTGAATCAAGTTGTGTGAACATATTACCTGTTTTAAGTTTATGTATTTTTTATTTGATACCTCTTATTTGATTTTGATGTTTTGATTTTTTATTTTTTTGTTAATTTTTTAGATTCAAACATGTTTATGTAAAAAATGAATGTCTTAGAAACCCAAAATGCCCATTTCTAGGCTTGGTAATAGCTGCCATTTTAGGGTATTTTTTCTAAGTTTTACGCAATGTTCTTAATGTTCTTAGGAAGAATATTTTCTTAACCCCTACATTTGGATCAATTTTAGTCAATTTTTTTACACATACATCTTTCTTATGCATGATTAACATATAATCTAGTGTTTATTCGCATCAATAACAAATTTAAAAGATGTTTAATCCTTAGGTTTTGGTTTTAAAATGAAACGCATTTAGCCAAATCATGATGATTTATTAATAATCAAAGTGAATGGATGCTAAAATATTGATACTTGCATGATTTGCAACAATGTACGTGCCTTTATTTTTACCAAATCCGGTCTATTTTGGAACCCACATTGCTGGGTTCATGTTTGGTGTTCTCGATGTTCTTGGTATTCTTTATTTTTTGTGGTAATTGATCCATTTTATTCCATTTTTTGTATGTTTTTTGTGTTTTTAATCTATTTTTTAGCATTGGATTGTTTTTAGGTCATATCAAGATTTTTTGTTCGGTTTATAGTGGAACCAAATATTTCGGGTCAACCTAGTCGGGTTGAGAAAAAAATCTAGGTCAAAGGGTTTATACTCTGTTCGATTTGCCATTTTTTTATAAGGGTTTTTTTTGGTTTAAAGTTGTTTTTGGTAAACACCCCTTTAGTCTATTTTTGGGTAGTTTTATTACAAGAAAAAATAGGTTTTTGTCAAACAAAGTCTAAAAAAATATAAATATATTTTTTTTCCTTGCATATGGCTAAAACTCCTAAAGTTATTTGAGTATATTTTTTCAAAGAAAATTTAAAATATTTTTGCATGTTGTTTTATATAAAAAAAATATTTTATGGATTTTACAACAAGTTTGTAAAATTCCAAAGAATTTTGGCTTATATTTAAAAATTATTTTTTACAAGAAAATATTATTCACTTTTAATACAAGGATAAAAAATCTAAAATGGGTTAATATCCAAAATATTATTAGGAATAATAAATATTATTCATTTTAAATATAAGAATAAAAAACTTAAAAAGAGTTAATATCTAAAATATTATTAGAAATAATATTTTTATTACTCATTTTAATAAAACTAAGGACTAAAACAGTTAAAACATGAATAATTGTTAAAATATATCAACTAATTTAATCTCATGTCTTATCCATTAAAATATATTATACGTACGACGAACCCATATCAGTTAAAAAATCACTCCTCGACCCATACCCAATCCATACTTGCTCTTGTCATACCCATCTTGTTGCCATCATTAAAGCAAATCATCTTGAACATAGATGTGAAAAACAATTAGTTTACAAGTCCAATTCATGAGTCATTAAATCAATATGGATCATTCATTTATTCATTTTTATTCCAACGACAATGTTTTTGCCATTTAAAAAAATATTATTATTTTAGAGTTGGTCGAATTAATATTTTTTTCGGTTTAACTTAAAACCTAACATAGATCAAGTTTTAAATTTTTAAGTTAATATATAAAGTGTATTAGTTTAACACTATGATTATTGAGGAGAAAATAACAATATCTCGTAATATAAAGTGGAGATTCAAACCATCTAGGTGGTGGCCCAGTGGTAAAAGCTTGAGATCAAGAGATTTGCTTCCTCTGTGGTCTCAGGTTCGAGCCCTGTGGTTGCTCATATGATGACCACTGGAGACTTACATGGTCGTTAACTTTAGGGCCCGTGGGATTAGTCGAGGTGCGCGCAAGCTGTCCCGGACACCCACGTTAAACTAAAAAAAAAATGAAGATTCAATATTAAAAAGTAAGCTGGAGACTCAATTATTATCATGTTTAGCTTCTATAATGAAATTAGGTAGGTTGATAGGTTAGATCCCTATCCACGATGCTATTAGTTACTGAATTTCTTTTACTAAAATATAGGAGGAATCCGAATCTTTTGGATGTATAAAAAAACTAGATGTATAAAAAAAATATAAAATTTTGAATATTTTATTTTACTTATGGACAAAATAACAAAATTCTAATTCCATCCATTGATGATTTTTCAGTTATTCATTGAATGATAAATCTACACAAGTGATAAAAATACATAATTTTTAAATAATGAAAGATTTAATATTTCAAAATTGTATCCAAAATGAATGAAAAAATAAAAACAATTCTAGATATAATTGGATCATTATAAGCTAATCCCAAATCCTTGTAAAAAGAGCTAATCCGTTAGTTTCCAATCGTGGGGGCGAAGCCCACATGAAAATGTAATGAGGATGGTGAAGCGTGGTCATTCAGCCACTCTCCCACTAGAAAGGAAAATGGGTTGCCTATGATAGTGAGCTTAAGACCACTGGACCAGGAAGCCTTGTAGCTAGGATAGTGAGAGCAGCTTGTATAGCCCAAGTCTTAAGTCCTAACCTGAAGGTAAGCTTAACGAGAGCATACCAGCACTCGAGAAATTGTGATTGGAGATCTTCCAGAATTAGTGTCCATTATATAGGTAGCAAGTCTTATGTCATGAGTTTGGTAAAACATTTCCTAATATATATATATATAAAGATTTCAGGCAATAATAACCAAATCAAATGGGGTTAGCTTGATTAATCTAATACTCAAGATAATAGATCGGCAAAACCTCACATAAACAATAAAAAAAAAAAAAAACTTAAAGCTCAATAATCTATGTCAAATAAAAAAATTAAAAAAAAATTTAATAAAAAAGCCCGAGTCAACTCAGGCTCACTCAACAACCCACCACTCGCAATATGAGATTAGGTTGGAGTTTTTTTTTTCTTAAAAAAATAACCTAGAAAAAATATCAAAGTTAAATCAATAGAAAAGAATATAAAAAAAATTGAGTAAACATGAGTTAACTTGACTAATCAATAACCCGACTCAACCTAAAAAAAGAGGAAAAAATAAAAAGATCAGGGCTCAATAATCTAATATAAAAAAAAATCAATTTTTTTTAAAAAAATTTAAGTCAACCTAGCTAATCATCGAAACGAGTGACCCAGTTTATAAGATCAGGATCACTCTATAGAAGAAAAACACTAAACAACCACTAAGCAAAATCCTTAATCATACAATATTAAAAAAAAAACAAATAATAATCAAAACAAATGAAGATAAAATTAGGCATAAAAACTAAATGAAAGTAAACAATAATGGAATAAATTGAAAATTAAAATAAAGTTTTTTAAAAAAGAAAAAAAATCAAAAGAAAAATCAAAAGAAAAAAGAATATAAAATTGAAAAAACATCAAGAAAAAAAATAACAATCAAAAGAATAATGACCATATTAGATATAAGAATTAAATGAAATAAAATGCTTAGGGAAAAAATAGAACAAATAAAGTTCAAAAAGCATTAAAAGCAAACTAAATAGCAATCAAAAGAATAAGGAGCAAAATTGATTGAAACACAAACTAATGAGATTATTAATTTTTGAAAGACCTATCATGAATTTCTAGGTCATGAAAGAGAAACCATAAATGAAAAGAAAAAAGATTCATTTGAGCTCAACTAAACCTCATCCGTGAACATATGCACCACCACCACGAAAAGGATAACTCATTGCTTCTAATGCCATTGCTGATGGCGACATTTTATCACTATGAGGGAGGCACAATACACGCCGCTCAAACAGCACAGACACCTCCCACTTGCTAACGCATGCCATGCACGCTCGAGCCACCTTTTCTAATTATTTTTATATATAGTCAAAGACCTAATTGCCCCTCATCCTAATACATAATCACAAAATAAATTATTGAAAAGATTTTATGTTAATCTATGAAGTGTGTCATAACCCATTTCTGGGTTATTCTCCAAATTCACATTTATTAGACAAATTTGATTTAATCATGGACCAATTTAAAGTTTAATTATGTTTAAAAATTAATTTGAGTCAAATTGAAGGATTTAATTAGGTGCAAGGACTTAATTATACTTTAAATGGGTAAAATTAATTTTATTGTGGGCTTAATTAGTGAAAATTAAGTTTAAGAGCTCAATTCAGGCTTCATTGAAAAGAATGAAATTTTAGGAGACCAAATTTAATATTATAATAATATTATTAAAAAAAACAAAAAAAATCCAAAAAAAAAATCCTTTCAAAAAATATTTGTGATTTTCTCGCATGTTTTTCCAATAATTTTGCATAATATCAGGTTCTATATTTACACTATAAGATAAAGATTCGGTATTAAAATACTCAGTTTTCT
>Ga0307515_10006797_pt1 | contig 22753 bp, 25 predicted proteins | sample 17_EM_MG_FD_194513 | JGI IMG/M metagenome (GOLD analysis project Ga0307515, IMG submission 194513) | Populus trichocarpa ectomycorrhiza microbial communities from riparian zone in the Pacific Northwest, United States - 17_EM | ecosystem: Host-associated > Plants > Roots > Unclassified | place... | reverse complement strand
AAGCCCGTAGGTACGTGCATCTGACCCCTTGTCGACGTCGACCACGGCGTTCCCCAGCTAGGAATCCCACTCCGTCGACACCGAGGCAGGCGCCAGGCCGTCGCTGTCCCTCTCCCTCTCCCTGCTCGCTGTCCAACCCTCATCGGCGCCCTTGCCCCTCCGTCCTGACCTGATGCCCTTGTCCACTGCCTGCGCATGAGCTGCCGTTGGTGGTGGCAACTGATCGATGCCCTTCCTCGCGGCCGCCCTCCCGCTCGTCACACCGCCCTTGCCTGGCGCGCGCGAGCTGTCGTTGTTGCCCAGCCCGGCGCTCACAGGCTGGGTGACGTAACGGCAACGCACCTTCGAATTAGGGGCTCCTGGGTTCGATCCCCGGTCTAGCCGTTCTTTCTTTTCCTACAGAGAATTAACACTAACTTTCCATCACCACCTTTTCCTCACCACCTGAGGTATAGTAACCAACTGTCGATTCTTTCGGGGTTTAGCGCCGTATGCGGCATGGAGTAATACCAATCAAGGTCCGCCAGATTTGCACGATTTGCTCGTTCGGATATCCAGTCGTGGACAAATTTGTCATGACTTGCAGTGACCCTTGACCCGTTTTCCCTACCCTCATCGGTTGCAAGACCTCCGCTGAAGAACCCTGCGCCTCAGCCGCTCACCTTGACTTCCGCCTCACATATACCAAGTCTCCTATAACTGTACGCGGCCTCCCTATAAGAGCGGAGATAGATCAGTCTTCGCACTGGCGCCCTATGAAAATTCTTTTTGGTGGGGAAAAGGAGGGAAAGGGACATGCACCGTAGCGCCATAGGCGCCTTGTGAAGGACTCCAGTAGGCCGTTGGATAATTTGCTGCACCGACTAAAAATTCTGTGTCATCTAGTCACTGAAGGTCTTTTTACGCGTCCCGCGAGCGCTTCACGCTGCACCATCGTATCCAAATTTGATAGCCCTCAAATCAATCTAAATCCTCACCCCATTACCTCTTTGCGTTCAGGGTTTTACCAGCGCGCTTAGCACCCGCTTCGCAGCGGGCGGTGTTGTCGGTCACTGGCAGGTGCCTGTATCGAAAACATCGTATGACGTATGGTACCGGTTCATCCTTTGTAAGTCCTTGGCCATTCGGTGGGTTGTGCATTGAGACGCCGAGGCAGTGAGGAGACAATCGACCTATCCAATCAGGACAACCACTTTTCGTCCAAAAAACAGTTCACATGTTCTCCTCGCTTGCAACCCCCCTGCATCAATTGGCCGCTCTGACGCCACAACACTCAGGCAACCCGAGAGGCAGCCGAGTGGGAGACGTCCGTTTAGGTTCCGAATTGCCATACAAACCAAACACATCAATCCAGTTGCCGTTTGCAAGCAGTAATCGGGAGCACAGCGCGAGAACGTGGCACCCCGCTCGATAGACTCGGGGAGACATCTTTTGCCATCCACACCGTCAACTATGGGGGAAGCACACCCGATTTGTAAGTCTTGTACCGCAACGTCCGGGACGAGGCCGGCTGCAAATTTGCTAGAACTGAAACCCGTGGTCGATCCACAGTCCTTGATAGTGAACCAGGGGTCCCTGAAGCACCTATATAAGCCGTATGGTACACCTTCGTGATCGATACCTTCGCCTGTCTACTGTGGTACAACATGGAGGGCGAAAGGGGACAACCTTCTGCCAGCGAGCCCAGCCATTACGACCTCACACAATGCACAACATGGGAGGAGGTAAAGAACCTCCTTCTCTCTCGCGGTGTCGCAGAGACGCAACTCTCGTACTGGGAATTGTTATGGCGATGGGACGAGCTACAAGCCATCCCAGTCCCCATATTAGAAGAACTCGATACGGCTGCTCTCAAACAGCAGTTGAACCGGTTTTGTCTGCGCGTCGTGGGAACCAGAGAAGCGTATGAGTGTCGGGTGCCAGAGCGGGAGGGGAGGAGGGGCAGTTTGTGTGGGAAGGTCGTCGGCAGGCTGGACCGAGCGCGAAGCCATGTGTGCTCTGCACATTTGGGTGTGCGGATGTTCCAGTGCCAGGGCGAATGTGGGAAGGACGGATGGTGAGTCTCTTAACTGTGCCTTGGGCGTGCGCACCTCCTAACTGTTTCTTTAGCAGAGAAAGGTTCCTTGAACCGAGGTACCTCGACGAGCATGTCAACCCAAAGGTGGCCCAGTGCTCTCAGTGGTACTTCCCACTCATTCTCTCGTGCAAAGCGAGGCGCTGACACTATTTCTTTAGCGGAAAATCGATGTACAAACGTAATCTGAGAGCCCACCGTTGCTGATAAGGGAGGGTTGGGCGCCCCGTGTCGTCTACTGTGGTGTGGACGTTCGATACCATTGTCTCTCAGCTCTACCAACAGGACCGTCCACCGTCCACCTATAGTTAGATTATCTATATTTATATTGTATATAAGAGTCCGTCCAGGTCATTGCTGTTCTCGGTCGCTCGCTATTGGATGTCGACCACGACCTTGTCAAGACGCAAGACCCAGAAATTTACCAATATCGCCAGCGGCATTATTACGCGCGTTTCTGCAACGTCTTACGTATCAATTGAATCAAAATTTGGTACTGAACTCATTTCTGCAAGCGGCGTAGGTAGTATGGAACGCAGGCGCGTCGGCCCAAGTAGGCCACAGACGTGGGTGGGGATGTGGGGTGTGGGAATTGCCAGGAATAATTCTATACCGTGTACCGTATACCGTGTGCAAAAGAGCCATAGGATATAAGTTAAAAACGCGTCTGCTGCTCCCTTGTCAAATACTCTAGCCATTCTTTTCTCCCGCTGCTGCTTGCCGCTGCCGCTCATCATCAGTCGACGACCAAGCCATTCCCTAGCTAGGAATATCACATCGTCGATACCGAGGCAGGCTTTCGCCACTCCTGCTCCATGCTCCCTCGACCCTCACCGCCGCCCTCGCCGCTCGGCGGTTGCGCGCCCGCGCGTGATTGGTCGGGCAAATTAATCAGGCCCACAGGTCGTCGCTGTCCCTGCTGCCCCGCTTCCTCAACCCTCACCCTCACCCTCGCCCCCCTCGTTTGCCGCCGCCGCGCAACACGACCTCGCCCTCAGCGCTCTGAGCGCCGATATGGAAGGCCCTGGCGTCCACGAACCCACCATCCGTGACTGCGCCGACAACAGCCTTAGCCTACCATGTGGACATTCTCTTAATCGTTAGCGCCTTGTGATGGAAGGATTCAATATACGCACTATTCAAACGTCGTTCATACAAGGGGAAGTTCATCACCATTATCCCCGACGTTAAATCACTGTTTGCCTCCAGAGACACCCACACCCTATCCTCTCCCTGTCCTCTCCCTATCCTCTCTCGCCTGATAGATGCCTTGGAATATACTACCATCCACTCTCTCAATCGTTCGGTCAACGGGCGACTTGTTCCACGGGCTACCTGGTCCCATCTGACACTTCACCCGACACGTCACGCATGACTCTCACGCTGGCCTTGGACAGGAACCACCCCTAAGCACCGCAGTCGATAGAAAGTACTACGAACGACCTTACCAACTAGAATATGGTGCGTATGATATAGTCTTGCTGGTCGTGCAAATTGGCCGTTCAACGTTGACGCTTGTGTACAGCCCGACTCTATTCAACCCTGTCCGTGGAATGGGAGCACAGCTGTCCAACGCCATATGCAAATCTCGACACACAATCCATGGCTAAAAATTGATCGTCCGCGGGTGACGTCCGCAAACGTATGCCAGATTGTGGGCGGCGTCGTTGGAATTATCGTTGTCGTGGACGAAACACAAGGGACATTTACCATGAACCTGGAGGCCCTCAGGGTACTTAAGCCGTATCAGGAGGTGCTGATCTTCTCAACGACAACGATCCATACGAAACGCAGCCGACCAAGACAACATGCAGTACCCACATCAACCTCCAGCTGATTGTGAGTACCAAGTCGTCATTTCTATTTACCCTATTCTATTCTGTCCACTTTACTGACCGATCTCTCAAGCCAACACTCCAATCCAACCATACTTCATCCTCGGTGCCCCCTGCACATCATGGGAGAAAACCAGGGACGCTCTAATCTTCATGGGCGTACCTCATAACGAACTCGGGCGGTGGCATTCCCTCTACATATGTGAGGACATCCAACGGGCACCCAAAAATGGATGGGAGGACATCCAACGGGCACTCCAAGATGGATGGGATCCGAAGGAGGAGATAGAGAAACATCTCACTCCGTTCTTCGAGCCCCTTGGTGCTCGAAAGTTCCGGTGTATTGCCCCTGTGCGGCCAGGCGAAGTGTGCGGTTGGGTAGGGACGAAGAAGGATCGAACGATCAGCCACATCTGCGGTCACTTGGACTACAACGCTTACATATGTAGCGGTCATTGCCGCCGTGACGGATGGTAAGTGAATTGCGAAATGCTTCGTCCTATTTGATCCTGATCTCTTGCCAGCAAGCAAAGGTTTGCCGAGAAGCGCAACTTGGACCAACACCTCAAATCAGATCCAGTTCAATGCTCTAAATGGTATGTGTCCCTCATTCAATTTAGATTTAGGCCAGTCAATCTGACCGCCGCCTCCAGCAATAAGACAATAGAACACAAGCGCAACCTAACGAAGCATATGGATAGTTGCAGAGGGTTGAGAGCATTGGATGGACAGGTTAATACCCACATTTTACGGCATCACGATGATCCCTTCCGCGGGAATACCGCGTCTACCTCTCCCCATGCACTTTACTAGAGATATGAATGGCGTCTATATATGGCTCACTTTTAATACTATACTCATCCACTTTCTGGCCACACTGCACCCGACTACTTCAACATTGCTCCGTCGAGATCGCCCTCTTCACCCTCAGCGCAGACGCAGACAATCTCCTTCACCGTCAGTTAGTCTCAGAAGGGCGTCATTCTCGGCGATGCCTACTCCTCCTTCCTTCGCACTGACAGAAACACCACGGTCGACCTGGCCACCACGCGAGAGACTGCCCGAGGTCATCGCCCGCCTCGCTAGCCGGCGTGCCGCCAAAGCCAGTAATGGCATCGGCAACAAATAACAACAACAGCGGAAATGGCAACAGTAATGGCGATGGGCACATTGGCAACAATCGACTGCGGCGCTCTCTTGTGCGGCGCTAGCAACTGGCTTTGTCAATGAGCGACGCTAAGTAGCTAACTCGAGAAGAAGTCAGACCGGCCCAATTCGGTTGGCTGAATAGAAATCGATACGGGCTACATAGTTTCAAAAACCTAATGTTCTATTCGTCCCTTTCCCTGCTGCCAGGCTGTCATCCTCCTCAGAGTGCATGTCGTGGTGCGTGGTGCTGCTCCCGATCGCTGCACGCGCGCCTGAATCACATGCCCCACTCGGCGATCCGATCCGAATCGGCTTTATCTTTATTGCCCGGATCGCGTCGGTGACCCCATTATATTGCCGGATGGGAAGTTAATTGTTACTACCGTCGCAGTCTGGCCTTGCGCGCATTTGTTGGGAGGACGCTGCAATGTACTGGCTCCATGGCAAAATCTGGCTCCCGTCGTGCCCCACTGTGCCACCCGATAGGCGGCAGAGGCACGAGGCTACGACGTTTCACGCCCCTCCCGACTTCTCGTTGACAAACAAGCCTGTTATTCAGGCCGCCAAGTATCCCGCGCACCAGTCAATGAAGAAGCACCTCCATGGGGGTCGCCGTCTCTCACGTTCCCGGAGATGGAAACCATGCCGATGTCCTTACGAGGCCTCTCAGTAAGCTCGAGTTCACGAAGTTCAGGGTTATGCTAGGGTTACGTCCACTATCTTGGACCGGTGCTCGTCTAGGGGTCGACCCTGATGATGAGCTGAGGGGCCATGTTAGATTCTTATCGGTGTAGGCTAGATACGACGTATTGGCCCGGCCACACCTCTCAATTTGCCATATTACCCATTACCGACTTGGTATTTGTATGACCGTTATGCCTACCCTATTATCACTGTGGCTACCCCTATTGTCACTGTGGCTATCTCTATTGTTTGGATGGTCATTCGCCAGTTTATTGTTTCGTCATGTATATAAGCGCAACGAGTGAAGGGGAAGGATCCTCATGTCTCTTTCGCCCACTCACTCGCCACGCTACATTCATCAAATCCAAGTTCCAGCTCTGCCACTCTCTGGGTTGATCTCTATCGATACACCACAAAGGAGGAGGTAAGGCACTTTATTCTCTCTTATCAAGTCCCATGCGTGCAGCTCCTGTACTAGCAGGCGTTGTGGGATGAGACCGGCTGCAAACCTGCCAGAACTGAAGTCCAAGGTCAATCCACAGTCCCTGATAGTGAACTAATGGTCTATGAAGTACCTACATAAGCCGTATAGTACGCTGTCGTGGTCAGTGACTTCACCTGTCTGCTGTGGGACAGCCTTTTGCGAGTAAGTCCAGCTATTCCTGTCGCATATTCAGTACTAATGATTCGTTTCAAGCAGGAAACTATGGTCCTACTTACTTCCCTCTGGCTTCCCACAGATCTAGCAATCCTGTTCCCAGCTCTGTCGCTCTCTGGACGATTTCGACCAATTAATGCACCACATAGCAGGAGGTGAAACACTTCCTCCTCTCTTGTGAAGTCTTGGATGCGCAACTCCTGTCCTGGGAGGTATTATGCCGATGGGCTCGGCAAGCTAAAGGTAATCCCAATTCCCGTGACTGAGCAACTGGATACGGATGCTCTCAAACAGCGCCTGATTGGGTTTTCTCTTCCCGTTGTAGGGACGAAAGAGGCGTGCACGTGTCTCGCACCAGAGCAGGATCGAGGGGAGGAGGGGCAGTTTACATTGGAAGATCGTCCTCAGGTAGAGCTGGATACGGACCCACATATGTCCTGGTCATGTGGGCGTACTAATGTTCCAGTGCCAGGGTCCTTGGGCGTGCACACCACCCGTCCTTCCCAGGCGTTGGCACTGGAACAATCTTACCCACATGCTCAGATAATATATGTGTTCGTATGCGGTCCTGCCTAAAGACGACCTTCCCATACGTAGTGCCGCTCCTCCCCTCCCGCTCTGGTACGAGACACTCATACGCTTCTCTGGTTCCCACGACGCGCCGACAAAACCTGTTCAACTGCTGTTTGAGAGCAGCCGTATCCATTTCTTCTATTATGGGGACTGGGATTGCTTTTAGCTCGTCCCATCGCCATAACCCCTCCCAGGACGACACAGTTGCGCCTCTGGGACTTCACGAGAGAGAAGGAGGTACTTCACCTCCTTCCATGTGGTACATTGCTTGAGATCGTCTCAGAGGGCGGCATAGCTGAGACCTGGATTGCTAGAACTGGGAGAACCTGAGGGAAGTAGGCCGTAGTTTCCAGCTTGAGACAGTATTTAATATACGGCAGGAATGGCTGAGCGTACTGGAGAACGGTCATCCTATTTCGTTCTCCATCGCATGTCGGACCACAGTACACAGGTGAGGCATTGTCGGAAGTTGGTACTTCCGGATATTTCAGGTTTCGAGCTCCGTTGCCCGGATACCAGATAGACGGTTATATAAAGACTTCAGGATTCGTCTTGCATCCTTACGTGTTTGTAGCGGGCCCCAACAAACAGGATTGTTCTCGTCCTCCACAGCAGCGCGGAAAATTCTGGCAGGTATCGATCACGAAAGTGTACTATCAGACTTATATAGGTACTTCAGAGACCGTTAGTTCACTAATAAGGACCGTGGATTGACTATAGGTTTCAGTTCTAGCAAATTTGCAGCCGGCATCATCCCATAGCACCTCCAGTACGGGGGGTTACACGTATGGGACTTGATAATGGAGAGGTATGTGCTTCACCTCCTCCCATGTGGCGCATCGCTAGAGAACAACCAAGAGAGTGGGACCAGGATTTGATGAATCTAGCGTGCAGTGGCGAGTGAGCGGTCGAAAGCACTGTAGTGTTAAGTAGCTAGTGCGGCGGGTAAGCGGGTGAAAGAACGCCGAGGGATCTTTCGCCCTCCGTTCATTGCGTTTTATATACAAGGCGAAACAATAAACTGGCGAATAGTCATAGAAACGATATAGTAGCCACAATGGTCATACAAATAAGATGTTAGGAGTTGATGATTCTTCCAACTTACTGGCTGAGTAGCATAGTGGCTTCGATTCCCGGTCTGGCTTTTCTTTTCTCTTACTACACGATAAGTCAGTAATGGGTAAAATGACAGATTGCCTAGTCAGAGAGCCCTTAATAGATTCGGGTAGTCCCGGGTTCGACTCCCCAGTCTGCAGTTTGGCCTTGCTTTATTTTCTCTTGCCTCCAACTATAGCAGATGATGCTCGCGTCATTCAAACGTCGTCCATGCAAGTGGAAGTTTGTCCCGTCCCGACGTCACGTCAGAATCTCTGTTTGCCACCAATTAATTAAGCTCGCACCCCTCCCTCACCCACCCATTTCCTCTCCCTATCCTCTCTCGCTGGAAAGACGCCTTGGATTATACCATGATCGGCCGTCACATGCCTTCAATCCACGGCCGACTTGTTCCACGGGCGACCTGGTCCATCTGACACTTCACCCGACACTTCACGCAAGACTCTCACGCGCGTGAAGCCATTCATTGACCGGCCTTGGACACGAATCATCCTAAGCACCACAGTCGATAGAAGGTATTATGGACGACCTTGCCAACTGGAATATGGTGCGTACGGTATATCCTTGCAGGTCGTGCGTGTTGGCCGTTCAACATTGACGCTTGTGCAGCCCGACTCTATTCAACGAGTCCGTGGAACGAAACACAGCCACGTCCAAACCACATACCAGCCTCAATACGCAATCCATGACTAGTCCGCGGATATCGTCCCGTATGCCATGACTATGGGCGCCGTCGCTGGACTCTTCGTCGCCGTGGACGATATACACGGGATATTTGCTATGATCCTGGCAGGGTCTCGAGTACTTAAGCGCGAGCTGAGTTCCTCAATGAGAGCGATCCGTACGAATCTCACCCAACCAAGACAACATGCAGTACCCACATCAGCTTCCAGCTCTCTGTGAGTAATAAGTCGTCATTTCTATTCTATCCGATTCTATTCTATCCAATTCACTGACTCAGGCTCCAGATCCCTCCCCACCGATTACAACACCGGTCCCTCAAAACCATATTCCAATCCAACCACCTTTCATCCTCGGCGCTCCCTGCACATCATGGGAGAAAACTAGCGCCACCTTAATTGCCATGGGCGTACCTCCCAACGAACTCGGACGGTGGCACACTCTTTACCAATGGCAGGACATCCAACGGGCACTCCAAAACGGATGGGATCCGGAGGAAGAGATAGAGAACTACCTCACTCCATTCTTCGAGTACCTTGGTGATCGGAAGTTCCGGTGTATTGCCCCTGTGCGGCCAGGCGAGGTGTGCGGTTGGGAAGGGGCGAAGAAGGATCGAACGATCAGCCACATCTGCGGGCATCTTAACTACAACGCTTACATATGTGGCGGTCAATGCCACCGTGTCGGGTGGTAAGTGAAGTGCAAACTGCTTCGTCCTACTTGATCCTGACCTCTTGCCAGTGACCAAAGGTTTGCCGAGAAGCGCAACTTGGACCAACACCTCAAATCGGATCCGGTTCCATGCCCTAAATGGTCGGTGTCTCTCATTCAATCTATGCCAGTCAATCTGACTGTTGCCTCCAGCAATAAGACAATCGAACATAGGCGCAATCTGAAGGGCCACATGGATAATTGCAGATAGTTTTGGAGTATTGGATGGACAACTCGATACCCACATTTTATTTCATCACGATGTTCCCTTCCGCGAGAATACCGCGTCTACCTCTCCCCATGCACTATACTAGAGATAGGAATGTTTGCATGTCCTTGATTTATGGTTAACTTTCCATACCGTTCTCATCTCGTTTCTGGCCACATTGTACTCGACTACTTCTACATCGATCGGCGCTCGGCCCCAGTAATAGTTATGACTAAGGGGCATCTTCTCCTGTGTACACATAAGGATGAAATGATGGGTTATATGTCTTCGGGGTTGTGACTGGCCCCTTAAGGATCGTCTTCAGGTAACTGCCTCATATATGGAAGGTGGACTCTCCGTTCAAAGATACTATATGAGAAGTAAATCGACATACTAGCAACAGCGCAGATTATACAAGAGCCGCCATGCATATGGCATTATCGAAATACCATTTTCGTGTGGTAATTTAATTGCATATGGGGTTCAATCGGGACCAGTCTGTCTACAACTCACGAAAAACAATGAAGTGTAAACAAGGTTCTCATGAATGTGAGGTATACTTGACTAATATAGAGGGAGCTATTGATTCAGAGCCCAGCGGAGATTCCACATGGCCACCAATGATGGCCCACACCATCCAACGCCTTGCAATCCCAGTGTAAAATATTCCCTGGGCTAGGATTGGGTTAGAAACCATACTACTATTGACAAGAGATCGTACGTACTAAGACCACAGATTATCATTTATGGATCAATTGGATGCATGAGTGCGTAGGGCAGAGTTTGCTGGAGCAAGATGACCGGAAGAGTGGAACGGGGGCTTTTCCAGCAGTTTCGCTGCTGGTCGCGGTCTCGACCGGATTTTAGAAGAGGACAGGAAATAAAACAAGAATGGACACCAGTCCAAGTTGAGAATCGGATTACAGAATGTACACTAACTAGTAGCGACTTATAAACGAGGTACATGTGCCGAAATGACGGAGGGGCTGCTGAACTGAGAAGACCAATCGGTACATGCGACTCGTTGGAAAGAAGTGAGAAGTGAGTTGAGCGAACTACCAAGTGCTACCTAAGAGTGGTAGATATCTGCATGTGGAGTGGGTGAAGAGAACAGGGAGAACTACGAGCAAGGATGGGAGGCATGTGTATCTGACACGGGCTGGTTAAAGGTCTTCAACATGTCATGTGGATTTGTGTTATCCGTTGTGCCGGTGAACAGCTGTCTGGCGATCTGGCTGCTTGGCAACCCCCAGATTCGAATAGCACTGTTATATATGTTACAGAGTTCTGGAGTGAGTAACAAATATTGCAAGGGAGTATATAGCGCAAATGGCGCAAAATCAAACAAAAAGGATGAATACCATGTTAATTTAGATAGGTGAAAGTACGTTAGGGGCTATATCTCAGACAGTGAAGTGATGGGTGAGGAATAGGTGGTGTTGGGATATTGGTGTTCTCATCACTTAGTGCTCTATGCCTTGATTGTTTTAGCATTCACTCTTGATCGTATCTCATGTATCCAGCGACGCCTCTGGTCTTATGCACTAGATATGATTTCTCCTTTGATTTGATATGCGGTTGTTTCTCGTCTACTGTTTAAAATACATAGATGTATATTCTAATAAACAAAGGGTTTTTTGGTACCCGAGCACCAAGACCTTTATCAGGGGCAATGCAGGGTGGAGTACCTAAAAGAGTTGGTCTGAGAACTGAATTGGATTACTAGATGGTTCCAAGTGACGGTGAAGATCCAGAGAGATGAGGCAGGACACCACCACCAGTCATTGATCCGTTTTGTTGTACTGTTTGTCCACAAAACCATAATGCCATATTTTCCAAATGTCACACACTGTCAGGTTGCAAACTACGTATATTGCGAAAACAGCGGACAGGCCATAGCATGGGATACGGCTAAAATCATCTCTAAAAGCATCTGGAATAGGACTACGGAGAGATACTGGCCTGTCATGACACCAGGATTAATCAGGGGCGCAGCCGCCATGTCGTTCGAAGGTGCAGCAAAGACTCAGAAAGGTTACGCATCCTGATTTCTATGACTATGTGGGCAGTATGGAAATCTAGAAACAAAAACGCGTTACACAATCAGGATGTAGAGACAAGAGAGGTTTTGGAGGACCTCATTACAGATCTTGTGAGGAAACGCTGGAACGCGACGCGTTTCATGGAAGGGGGTAGGAGGTTGATTCGACAGCGCGAACTCCGAGCCCTATGGGCGGATAACCGTTTTGACGGAAAATATATGAAACTCTTCCCCTCTTCCTCTCTATATATCTACTTCTACGGTAGGATTACTTATATAGTACCAGTAGCCCAGCCACATAGAATGAAACCAGTGCCAGAATGTACGGAAACGGGTTTGCAACCCTGCACATGTCCAATACCCGGGAACCATAGGGAAACCTCAAACCGTACCTATTATGACGAGCACACTGATATTCCGACACGTTTTGCCGAATTCGACCTTAAAACAGGTCCAACCGTTGATTTCAGATAACGGGATGTGGCCGGCCGGGCTCACCAACAAGGGGGGGGTTTTAGTGGGCAGGTTGGCAAGGCAGATTGCCCAACGGGCAAATAGGCCCACCGGCAAGCCTTGCTAGAGCCCACACACGGCGCCTCAGGGCGTTGCGGTGCATGATGCATTTGCCTCCCTTCCCACCAAATAAAATAAAATAAACTAATACGTATATTGTGGAAACATGCATGCCATATACTTTTCATTAAGACGGGCATTACACACGCAAAGTGGGCTGGTATCATGGTATTATACAACATCAATCCCTGTACCAGCGCCATGGCTTCCATATAGGCGTTCAACCCCCATGATGGGCGTTCAGCCAAGAAGCGAGCAGGCTGATTTTGGGTTGGGTTAGCTAATTTGAAAAGAACACCAAGGAGAAAAACTGACGCTCCAGATGTGTCGTGCTCGTATTCAAAGGAAACCAGAGACTTCCCATAGCCGTTCTCATGCACTGAAGGTGCCTGACACAGGGTGACATCGACGACTCCTGGACCCTGCGCAGCAGGAAGAATACAAGAAAGTACGCCGTCCGCAATATGGGACTACAGACGGGACATCAGTACATTCATTGTGTTCTGTGGGATTAGGCCGCTCACTGTGCTAGTGATATTGGGACCAAAACGCGCATAGAGTACGACGGCCGGAGGGAGATTTCTCACGACTAGGTAAATTTCTTGACCTCCTTTGGTTGAACCTCGTCTCGGGTTCAGATGGGTTAGTACCGGGACTTTGAGGTCATTTCGAGCGGTAGGTGCCGGTAGAGCGTTCTCTTCCCACTCCGGTTCGGACTCCTTGTAGGTCCGAGGGACCGGTGTAAATGGGCGAACCGACGGGCTTTGTGCGGATGTGGACGAAGGTCGTGTTGGTACCAAGCACCGACTGTCTCCTGCGGAGGTCCCTGAAGAGCTACTGTCAGAAGCGCACGCGTTGAGAGGGACATCTGAGGTTAGATGTGAGTGGCTGAATGCCAGCAAAAGGGAGAGAGGAGCACACCGCGACTCTCCTCCGAGTCAACAGAGGTCTCTACGACACCAGAGGCACCTGACAGGACAGCAGTTGGGTTGTTTTGCCTTCGGCTTAGGTGGTGGACGATTCTAAGCCAGTTGGCAAATGTATGCCTGCCTAGAATTTGTCCACGATGATAAATGGTGGCAGTCAAGCTAGGGGGCATTGTCAATATTGACAGTGTACTTAAAGGAGAAGTCTTATATTACCGATACTCTCGATCTGTGGTTCGGTGGTGGAAGGGCAGGCAACGGAAGCGAAAGACCACTCGCGCCATCCCTCCTGTAATCCCGACTAGGCCACCTTTCGCGGCAAAGTCAAACATCGACGAGTTCGGAGGAGCGGACGGGACCTTAGTCGAGCATTTGTGGCAAGCCGACTTAAAAGCGGTTCCAGTCGTCGCGCCATGAACTTCTAGCCCCAAAATGAGACCGGGTTGACTAAGGTGAATCCCGGAATCCTGGCTTGAGGTAAGCTCTTCAGTTGCAATACCCAATACTCTGATATGCGGCCCTAATAATTTTGCCTTGTCCGGCTCTTGTATGATTGATATACCGATTACCACTTGGTTCTCTCGGCGGACCTCGTTAGGTCCCTCGTTAGAGGGTTCGGGTCGAAGCATATTGAATCCAACGCGACTGCCCGCTCTAGAATCGGACGAAATGAATATTTTACCGCTCTGATCTTGGTCAAACCTACTGAGGTGCTCCCACATCTCCTCCCATATCCCCTCCCATATCCCCTTCCACAATATTCCCTCCCTTAGTAGAGCGCGGATCTTGGGACTGTGGAACATATGGGTAGCTGACGCTAAGACCCGCGTGAAAGGGTGACACGAATTGAAAGTCTGTTTGCAGGTCCCCAAGAGTAGTCGCTACTGAGTGGCTATCGTATATGAAGTGACCGATTTGAGACAAATCTAGGACTAAGAGCGAGGCTGTTGGTCTCTCGACGAGGTTACCACGGAACAACTCACAATCAAGATCTTGTCTCACCATCGAGCTGTTGGTTGGATTCAACGGGAAGGGAGCGTCGGAAGCGGCCATCTTAGGTGGTCCGAGTGGTGACCATCTCGATTTTTATACTTGCATGGCGGGCAAACATTGGCCCGACTCCTCTCGAGCTGAATAAGTGTCCATGGATATCATGGACATAACCTGGACAACTGGAGTCGAGGCTGGTTTTGGGCTAGGGCTCGCCTCCTTTGTCTTTGGACTTCACCAGTATGTCTATTCACAGCCACTGCCCATCCCTCGGTAAATGAACGCTGTGTCTTCAATGGGCGCTCTGCTTAGGTGGCGATCTCGCAATTCTGACTAGTTACATACATCCATGGTTGGATGTTTGCTTCCGCATCCCAACGTGCCCATGGCAAAACAAGGACAGATTCGCTCTCTGCCACTTCGCACGTTAGTGGGAGACCCTTTATCGCAGAGGACGATGGGTTACCTATGTCCAGTAAAATGTGCTTCAGAAACTTAATGCTTATTTATATGTAGCTAGATCATAATGAGTAGGCTCAATCCTGAGTCTATTGCACATTTATGCTCGTCATCTCCGTGGCCATTCGCTTGGTGCTTGTTATACGAATAACGATGTGAGTAGGAGTGTTAGGAGAACTATGAGTTACCAGACATGCAATGCGCAGAGGTGGAGCGTGTTCTGTGGGCGTTCAACCTGATCGTAACCTGGTCGTAATGCTGGCCTACGTCACAGGGGGATCAGAGGTACACGACAGTCCAAAATTCGCTAACAAGAAGAAGGAATGAAACGCGAGGGGGTATGGAGAAAGGGTTGGAGGCGGAGCGACGTGATTGTAGGTAATGTACGGAACGAAAGCGTGAGGATGGGAGGAATGATGCATCCGGTCACTAGGTGAGTTCGATTTTGTATTGACGACTCAGAGCATTGGGGGTGAAGCGGGATGCACCATCGACTGGTCTAAAATGATTCCTGGATCCAGATTTGAGAGCAAGGGGGAACTCGACTCGTAGACGCCATCTGTGTCGAAGATCCAAGTGATCGGACAACCGATTTGGACTTGATACTTGACAGTAGCACGTTGTGGAATGCCCTCCACCCGAAACCTCACAAAGTGGCGCGAGCCGTTTCAATTAATTCGTTGGTGTGATTGGAAATTTCTGCGCACCGTCGAGTTTGGCAGGCGAAGGGCACGATTGAATGATATATGGAAATGACGGACGTCTATTTGTATTTATTTGGTTGGGGCAAGGACCAAAATGTCTGGGGATAAAGAACAGGTCAAAGTCCAGAGACAAAGGAGACGAGCCCTAGCCCAAACCAGCCTCGACTCCAGTTGTCCAGGTTATGTCCATGATATCCATGGACACTTATTCAGCTCGAGAGGAGTCGGGCCAAATGTTTGTCAAGCCTCTGCTATATAAGTCACAGGTAAGAAGGTAATGGGGACTCGGAAATTCCCTCCCTTTCGTCGATTCATTGGCTCCACATCGAGTTCCTCTTCGTCGAGTCCAATGAATGGTTCGTTTCCCTATGACGGTAACTTTCGTCGAGTAACTAATGAACTCGCTCTTGCTTCCGGTTTTCCATACCGCCCCTAGCACCCAATTTTTCCAACTTTCCACTGCACCAAGACCCCCGCTCTACTGGAGGACAAAATGTGGGACAAAATGTGGGACTACCTCGGTAAGCCCGTCCACGATTAGAGCGGCTAGAATTTCATTACCGGCCGATTCCAGAGCGCGCAGTCGCATTGGACGTTTGATTTCCCAAAGGCCCTACAAGGCAGAGACAGAACCGTGGATCAAACCACCGAATATCTCATGTGAAGGAATTAACCTTGGGCACGCTTTGGAGCTAAAAGTTTATCACGCGCCAATTGGAACGGCATTTGTGTCGAGATGCTCGACCAAGGCTTACCCCTTGTTGCCCGACGCCGAGGAGGTCCTGAGGGAGATATCACGAACTCCTTCTTTGCCAAGAGCTTTTAGTACCGTGAATGCCTCTGATGACTCGGAAGAGAGCTACGGTGTGCACCTTGCTCCCTTTTGCTCGCAAATAGACACTTACATCATATCCTAGATGCCCCTCCCAACGCGCACGTATCTGACGGTGGTTCCTCAGGAATATCGGGAGGAGACTCTCTGAGTTCCGAATCAGCGCAGCCTTCGTGCACGTCGGCACAAAGTCCGTTGTCCACTCCATCTGCACTAGTTCACCAATCCAATGGAGAATCCGAACTGGATTGGGATGGAAACGGATTTTGGGCATCTGCTGCTCAAAATGACAACAGCGCGGTCGAAGAATTTCCGGTCCTATTGCATGTGAACCCAAGACGGGGTTCAACAAGTGGAGGTGAAGAAATCTATCTCATCGTAAGGAATCTTCCTTCGACTGCTGTGGTCTATGCGCGTTTTGGTTGCAATATCGCTCCTACGGTGAGCAGCCTCATCGGCTCAGGCCGCAAGGGATGTACTGATAACTGACCTCTAGTCTCACATTGCGAATGGTGTACTTGCATGCCATCTCCCTCCAGGAACTCATCCTGGAGTCGTCGACGTCACATTATGCCAAGCCCCCTCTGTTCTTGAGAAAAGCTATGGGAGGTCTCTAGTTTCCTTCGAATACGACACCAACACTTCTAAAGCGTCAGCTTTTTTCTCGATATCCTGTCCAAATAACTAATCCATAACCAGTGTCGCTCTTCTCTACAAGTTACTGGATGGAACGCTATTTACGGAATTCACTCAAGAATTACCTCACGGTGGCAACCCAGATCCGTTTCATTCGGTCACCATCACCCCTTCATCGCTTCCGGAATCGGTCTTCATCGAAGTACTCGCCACCTTCAAGAATCTTCCCGATTTCGAACAGCGCCTGTCATCAGTGAATATATATGGACAATCACTGCTTCACCTGGCGGTCCACCTTCGATATCGGGAACTGGTACAGAGACTGGTGGATTGGGGGATCGACCTTAACATCAAGGATATGAACGGATTCACCGCTTTACATGCCGCCTACCTTTGTGGACCTATCACTATCATTGATACGCTAGAGCGGGATGGTCCCATTCAGTTGTCACTCGATATACTCGGCAGACCCCCCATTGAGCTAGCAAAGTGGGGCTACGAAGGCGCCTGAAGATAGGGAACCACTTTTGACCATCGAAGTCTGGTAAGATGAGGCCTCTTGGATGGTTTTGTTGTCTCAATCCGATCACCCGCCAGCACCCCCTTACATATGTCTCACCGTCTTTCTGTATTTAAGATACCACCAGTAACACATACGTGCACCCTATATACTTGATTCTGAATGGAGTTCATTTCTCCACCCACTCTTACATCTGCATTTGACCGCGAGGGATCTCTCCCCTTTCCTTATCGTGACCAATAAGTCTAATATACAGCTTCAGAATAAGGATATAAAGAAAAATCCTCGTCTTAACACTCGCCTTTGACCAACAAAGATAGAATCAACCTTTAGAGCACTGACTTCTATAAAGACTCCTCGAACAGGAGCTTGCAGGAGGAAGGGAGATCAGGAGATGGTGTGACAAGACCCGGCCTGCGCATTAACAGAAATGAGCAGAGGAATCAATGCGCTATGGTTTTGACGCACATGGACGTTCCGCAGTTCGCAGCTGGATTCCCGAGGATGATACTCTCGGAGACACCTGTAATATTATCGTGTTTACCAAACGCAGAGGCGTCGAACAGGTGGTCGGTCGTTTTCTCGAATGATGCCAGCATGAGCACACTGTCTTTCATCTTTGAGACGCCGAACCGAGTGATTCCGAGTACTTGACCCTGTTGAGATAAGTCAGACGACCCTTAATGCGCGGTAGCGCCCCCTGGGGATTTACGACGGACCTTGTAAGTCATTACGTCCCCGAGCAACATACAGTGGCGAGGATCGACATAGATGCCATGACCCGACATAGTGAACTGGATCTCGTTGATGATTGTTCTCCTTGCGGCTTCAATCCCCAGAACCTGCTCCACTTCGATAACATGGTTTGATATGGTTTGCTCGCCTACGACACCCATCGTGGTCATGACTTGTTTGAGTCCCGTCCCCTCAACGATGAGCTCCTTCTGGCCCTTCTTCCCTCTCTCGTCATCCTTCTCCTTGATGTTGATAACTGCGCGAGTTACGTTCGGGAGGCCCTGCGGGGGTATTAGTAAAAGCTATAGTGCCAGTTCGTTTCACGGACTTTCACTACGACGGAGGGAAGCAGCCGCTTGATGCTTTTGAGCTGATAGAAACGGTCTTCAGGTGCTCCGCCAATGTCAATACGTAGTCGACCCTTTCCAGAATTGATCGTTATGTCCTGGAACGGTATTGTAAGTGAAATACGTCATCCGGCGGCTTCTCATACCGTGTCTTTGATCTTGAGCTTGCGAGAGATTACGATGGCCCGCTTGATTTCGTCCAAGGTAAGCTCGAGCTGGATAAAATCGTTAATCGAGGCTGCAAATACGGCGCGGGAGTTCATACTTGAAGTTTTCGTATGGCATCCATATCGATGTGGATAACGAGGTAAACATTCGTTGAGGTCCAGGCTTCCTCGATAACTGCCGCAATCTGTAAATGATGAGGACTGGCCTTAAGTTCACGACAGGGGAACGTACATCTCCCAAGTATGTCTTTTCGAGTCGACCTTTTACCACCCGGGCCGAAATCTCGCTATCAGCAGCGACAAGTTTGCTGGAGATAATTGGAGTGTTAATCGTTTTGGAGGCGTTGATGATTTCTTTGATGCGTGGAACACCAAGGGTGACATTCATTGAGGCGACACCAGCAAAGTGGAATGTCTTCAGGGTCATTTGGGTACCAGGTTCGCCGATCGACTGTGCACCAACAGCACCAACAGTCGAGCCTATATAAGATGAGTACAAGTTAGGGCATAAGGGGCGAGTGAGGCATGCCTGGTTCCATCTTAGCTTTGACGTACTTCTCCCAGCAAATCGCCAGGAACGTCCTTACTTGTTCCTCCGTCACTTTGGATTTGTTGTCAACAGCGGCGATGCTCTCAGCTAATAGATATGCCATTAAGTCAATACTTCACCTTGCGCAAGTATCGACGCACCAGTTGCACCCATGGTCAAGTCCGTATACTCGTCCCATTCCGAGTCCCTCTCCACAGCGTCGAACAACCCGTGGGTGCTTCGGACCTTTGCGACTCGTACGACAACCCCACGCATGAAGCGGCCGATGGTGGCGAGGAAGGCAGCAGTGCATTCATTGACGAATCGGGGGCTGGAGAGCGCTGTATTGACAATATCCATGATTTCGTATGGTAAGAGCGCTCGACCGTGAGATGAAGTCATCGCCTAACGACGTAGGGTAAGCATCTAGACTAAAACTGCGTTACCAGCCAACCAACCTGTGAATGCATCCACGCCCTCGTGAAGTCAATGGGCTGAGCATCTCCTTCGAGGCAAGCAGGGTCAAGGCCGTCGTCTCCGTATTTGAATTGTACGACGCCTCCAGTCGAGTTGCGAACCGAAGCATCATAGTGGGTGGTCAAGTCTTCCAACGCCTGTCCTGTCTCGTCAGAAGGTGAAGCAGAACAACATGCGAAAAGTATATACCTTCATTAACCGCCTCTGCATGTAGCCAGTCTCCGCGGTTTTGACGGCCGTGTCGACCAAACCCTCTCGACCCGAAATCGCGTGGAACAAGAATTCGGTAGGCGTTAATCCCGTGAAGAAGCTATTGCGCACGAAACCTTTGGACGGTGGATCTTTCGACTTCTTAGGAAAGTGAGGCAGAGACCGATCTTGGAAACCATTGGGAACACGTTTGCCGGATATCATTTGTTGGCCCACACAAGCAACCATTTGCGAGACGTTGATTGTGGAACCTATACGATTAGGATTAGCGTGTGGACTAGTATTCTGGGTAGAGCACAGACCCTTAGAGCCGGCAGTCGCCATAATGAGAGGTGCATTATAGCGACTGAGTTGCTTCATGCAGATCCCTCCAACTTTGTCTCTCACTTCCGAAAGAACACTTCCAATCATAGCTTCAAGAGTCTGTTCCTGATCACATCCGGGTCGATTCTCCAGTTTCCCAAGTTTGGCTTTAGCAATCAGTTCGTCGCATTTGGCATAAGCTTGGGCGACGTTTTCCTCCTTTGCTTTCCGCAGGGCCTCTCCAGGGATAACGTCGTTGATACCGAGAGACATGCCATAATTAGCTGTGCACGAAAAAGAAGGGGTTCAGCATCTTCAGGCACGATGGAAACTCGCTTACTGAGCCAGCGTGCGCAAAGCTTCGCCAGACGATTCATGGCCGCTGCGGCCTCATCTGGCCCAAAGTCGCGAATAATGACGGCGAAGATGGACTTTTTCTTTCCGCTCCCGATTGTCGCCTTATCCATCACCCCACACATAACCTCGCTGTTGACAACCACCAACCACCCATCATTCGGACTGAGATCGGGCAACGGCATAAATGTCCCGCGGAAGCTCTTGAAGTCTTCAGCTTTCGGTGCCTGGTAGGCGTTGCATTTGGATTCGACGTTGACCATGACCTTGGATTGACGGTTTGGTCGCATAAGGACATTGAAGATCTGTTTTCCGGTCCAAAGTTGTATTGGTTTGATGATGGTGGGAGGTGGCAAGTCGATATGCATGTTGGCATCCGCCATGTAGCAGCAGATTTGCGTAAACTGACGGCGATCGAAGAAGCGGTCTTTGCGGGAGAGGAGCCACGATGCGGTGATGAAGTCCTGGATGGCTGCAATAACCGGTTCACCGCTTTTTGGCGTAACTAAATTCCGCTTGACGCCCATTAGTTCCAACGCTTCCGTCCGAGCCTCCTCTGTCTGGGGAACATCTACCACAAGAAAATCAGGGGAGTTGAGACCTGCATACAGGGAGGAGGCTCACGGAGGTTCATCTCGTCTCCATCAAAGTCAGCATTGTACGGCCCACAAACACATTCGTTGAGACGGAAGGTCCGCCACGGTCGGATTTTAGCTCTATGGCACATGATAGAGAGCTGTGAGAGAGTAAGTCGCATTCTTGAGTAACAAACTGGTAGGCCTACCTTATGGAGACTTGGCTGCCGATTGAACAACACGATACTGCCCCCTTTCATTAACTTAATTCAATATAGCCGAGGCACAACTCACTCTCCATCGACGATATGCCTTTCCACAATGTCCCCTATCCTGAGCTTCGCTGCGATGTCCTCTCGGTTGCCATACTTGAGGTATCGCTTGAATCCATTCGAGCCGGCCTGAACATAATTCGCTCCAGGATGGTCCTCCGTTCCTCGTCGCACAGCTTCCTGTAACAACCCCACGTTATGAGCTGTGACTCGCTCGGGGTACGTAAGGATTTTCGCGACTCGGACTGGAACGGCCACCTTCCTCGATCGGTCAGCTGCCCCCAAATGTAAGCTGAATATTAGGCCACTCACTTCGTCAATACGAAGATTTGGATCGGGAGAGATGACTGTTCGCCCTGAAAAGTCGACACGCTTTCCGGAAAGGTTCCCCCGAAATCGACCTTGCTTGCCCTTGAGCCGTTGGCAGAACCCACGAAGGGGCTTTTGGCCAGGCATCTGCAATCCCGGTGTTTCACTATTGATGTATAATGCGACCGACAACTGCAAGAACTCCCAGTTTTCCTAATGGCCAGTCAGTGAAGGTACCTCTTAGTAAAAGGCTATGAAACTCACCACTAGCAAGGACGTGCTCATACCCTTGTTGAGCTGCTCACGTATCATTGCGTTTGTGAATATTATTTCGGCCAATTTAACGGTTAGGTCATCTTCGTTGCTGGAATACTGTCAGAAAAACGACCACCATATATATGGAAAAGGCTGCCCACCTAGCTCCATCTTGAGCAACTGAGGGTCGTATCGCAACAGGAGGTACGAGGATATATTGCCACAAATATTCTTCTGGCCGTGCGTGAGTCGGCTTAAGGCCAACTAATTCGCAATCCTACAATTTGAGAGGTAATAGAGTGAGGCAGGGACAGGGAGGGATCACGTACTTCAGCTGGCATTCGCTTGAAAAGGTCGAGTACTTTGAGCGGGTTTAATTCTTCGAGCCCCTTCATCCCTAAGAATCTCCCCAGTTCCACTTGCCCCTCGATCGCTGAAGCGAACGATTTTCGCCATTTCTCTGCCTCGTCGGAAAGCTTCTTTTGTCGAAAACGCTCGTGAATGATTTTCAGCGGTCCACCCTTCTTGACTGTCCCATTAATCGCCCCGCAATGGTTGCAACCGTTGACTTTACGAGCTTGAGCTAGCACCTGCTTGCAAAGGGACTGACGGGTGAGGTTTTCTAGACCTGGATGCCTGAATCGACGAAGAAAGGCACGGCGGTTCGTGTCGTCAACCATGACTCGAGCGCAGGTCTTGAAGTAGAAATAGTTAGGCGGGTACATATGAGAAAAAGTTTGAACATTCACTTTACAGATACATTGTAGTATGTTGATTGTATGTCGAAAGAAGCCAACGTGAAAGACGGGTAGCACGAGTTTGATGTACCCGAAATGTCCCGCGCAGTCGA
>Ga0307515_10006794_pt1 | contig 22759 bp, 13 predicted proteins | sample 17_EM_MG_FD_194513 | JGI IMG/M metagenome (GOLD analysis project Ga0307515, IMG submission 194513) | Populus trichocarpa ectomycorrhiza microbial communities from riparian zone in the Pacific Northwest, United States - 17_EM | ecosystem: Host-associated > Plants > Roots > Unclassified | place... | reverse complement strand
ATATCATCAACATCAAAACAAAAAAAAAATCCACTACTTTTTTCATCCTTGTTTATAGAGAAATCCTTAAAAATTGCATCCCATCAACCTTCATTTCTCCCATAAAATAACAACCACCCTTCTTCTTCTCTCCCAACAAAATCAAATCACAGCTCCACCCATTATGTTACTGCAAGTATAAAAACTAAAATTATCTTTATAGTCTTGTATTAATCTAGTTCCAAGCAATAGAGAGGGGAATGGAGAAGGCTTTGATCATGTATGTTTGTTTATCAATAAGTTTGTCTTTGATCATGTTTTGACTTAGGCATTAGCAAATGCAATTACTTCCTATATACACACAACCTCAAACTATATAAGGCTTACCAAATATTCAATTGCTTAAGCCATGAAACTCGGGTGAATTCAAAATATACCAAGATCATCTAAATCTTTTTGAAGATGGAGTATCTAAATCCTTTTGAAGATTGAGTGTTTAGTTTGAAGATGATTTTTTAGAGAAAATGACAGGTATCTTCCTTTATTCTAAAATGTGTTTAATTTGAACTACAAAGCTAAAGAATGCAAATTTCATTTTAAAATCTTCATTTGCTTTGATTTTGAAATGGAAAGTGTTATAAGATATGAAACATAAAGATAGTCCTAATAGGGAGGTATAGAGTTATAATTATAAACTACTTGAGCAATTTGAGTTCAAAATCTTTATAATTTACTACACACAAAACAATCATCCTTTAGACACAAAAAATTTTATGGAGAAATTATTAATCAAGTTGTAAAAGCACTTAAAAGTAAGCATTTTTGTCAATGTAATAAATCACATAACAAAGAAAGAAAATAGTTCAAACATGAAAATGTCATCTCCAGTGCTCCTTCACATACAACCATCTTTGAAGGAAATTAAACAAATTCTCATCCACGTATTTTTTTCAATAAAATCATGGAATGCATCTCTCATCCTTTCATCAAGTTCTCTATCAATAAAGGAACAATTTGTTGAATCCATTAAATTTGTAACCTTGAAAAACTCAACACTATCTAGCTTTGGACTTAAAGAAAAATGGTGAATTCCTAACATATATGGATAAAGTCCGCAAAGAAAATATAGAGATTTATCTTGCTCAGGCTTCAAAACATCCACATGAAGAAACAAATGATGCATGTTTTTATCAGCCATCATTTGTTCTTTATAAATAAAAAATGCATTTCAACATAAATAACTTAATTCATCACTAATAAAGCTGTTAATTAGTCATATACATGTACAAGAAAAACATAATGGTGAATTTCTTACTTCAATCCTTCCAAAAAAAGGGAATTAGAATCTCTCCTCCAACAACCAAAAGAAAAATCCTTCCAAAAAGGGCAATAGAATCTCTATTCCATGAATTTTGATTTTAAAATATGGGAAAACACAATTAGAGAAGTGAAGACTCAAGTGTTCAACAATTCTTTTGAGTTTTAACCGACAAGTTTTGTCAATGAGAGTAGAAAAAAACAAAACAAAAAATTAGGATTTTGCTGGAGAGGTGGTGGTTCCTCAACAATGTATCTAGTTTGGAAAAGAGCTATTGAGGATGAAAAGATGGGTAGTAAAGGAGAGGGTTGTTGAAAGAGAAGAGATTGACGATGATGTTTTTTTTTATGGTGATTTTTTTTTATGTTGCCAACATGGATTTTTAATGACATGGCATACTAATAAATGAAACCAAGTTTTAACTAATATCAAGTCACCAGCTATAACTTGAGTATCATAAAATTTCTCAATTTTCACATAAAAAACACTCATATGACCTAAAAAACAATCCCTTTAGTAAAAAAACTAAATTGGATAAAAAAACACAAGATCAACCCGAAAAAAACCCTCCCAACCTTGATCCTACTTTTTCAAATGATATAAAATCTTAGAAACACCACAATGACACTCATTTTGTCAAGAAAAACACTTTGACACTAACTTTGACTATTTTTTCCAACAAAATCAAACCAACCAATGACGCAGTCCTAACTTTAAAACCAAGAGATCTATTTTAAGGTTTCATTGAGTCCAATCACAAGACTTAGAGCAAAGACGTTTAAGGAGACAATCAATAGACTTCTTTAAGATACATGTGTTAAAGTAGACTTCGAGAGGATATCAAAGAATTAAGAACAAGCCTTGATTAAATTGATCAAGAAAGGCTTGTAGGGGAGCATTCAGACATTACAGAAGGATTAGAATAAGAAGATTCAAATTTGTCAGCTTTGACCTCTTTTTGTTTTTTTAGCCACAACTAGAGATACAAAATTAATTTTGATTTGATTTTAGTTGTATTGAAAAGTAGACATCCATATATTTCTAGTGATATATGGTAGACCATCTAATTCTTTAAGACGAGAGAAAGGAAGAGCTATTTGTCTGAAGTTGAGTTTCATATCTGCAAGCAAATTATAAAATTCAACTATGGTCTTGTTTTAATTAGTTAGGCTATTATTTATTTATCTTTTAATTTATTTTAGGGTCCGTGGCATTTAAGGGTTTATTTGGGTTAGGTTTTATCTTGTTATTTTAGTTATTTTGGCCTTTTAATGTGTTAAGGTTTATTTATCAAGTTTGGGTCCACTAAGCTAAATTAGAGTTAGTTTTCTACTATATAAACCAATTGTTAACATTATTATAGGGTTTATGAAATTTTCTCTAAAGTTGTTTCATATTATGTGTTTTGTTTCTCTTTGTGTGGTTGAATGATTCTCATATTAAGTTCTTCATTAAAGTTGCAAACTCTTTGAAGGATTGATCAACTTCGTTGTGATTTATACTTCTCATTCATATCTCGTTATAGGCAAAGGGTGGGGGTGATCAATTGCATACAACTTTGGTTCTTTAAGGCAAGGTTGTTAGGTCAAGTTGCAAATTTTTTCTTCAAACATCAAATTAGCAATCTAAGGGAAAATTGTACATTAGTTTGGTATCCGAGCATGACTAATTTCATGTTATATCTTTTTAATTTTTATTGTTATGAGTAATTCTTGGGTTTTCTTTAGATCTTGCCATATCTATGGATTGTTTTCTTGTTTTTCTTAGTTTCTTTCTCTCTAAGGTTTAGACTAATACAAAAAAAGGAAGAAAATATTAATTCTTGATTAATCTTGGTTGCATGTTTAATTTTTTTATTTAAAAAGGAAGAATAAAATCGATTTTGATAGGGACAAGTATTAAAGTTGCCGAAAAAATACATACAAAACAACAATTTGTGTTCATCTTTTTTACTTGAGAAATTCAACGCACGCGTGCGCACGCGCACACACACACACACATATATAAAAGGAATAAAAGAAAGAAGAATCAAAATCACAATCTTGAAAGAATTCTTGGAGAAGAAATTCAGAAATTTTGGATCTTGCATGAATTAGGGTTTAACCAACACTTATCTTGGAAATTCTTAGTGATCTTGATTGATTTCTTGTAAATTTAGGTAGAATAGAATTATCTTGCATCTTTGTTTTAGTTTCTTTATTTCTTGCATCATTTTTTATTTTATTTTCTTAAATTCTATAGTTTTCAAAGTTTCTTAATAATAATTCTTGCTTTTATCTCATATCTTTGTTTTCATCATATTCACATAAATTTAAATTGTTAGTCATAAGTTTATCCTCAAGATTTGTTTTAAGAAGTTTGAGTTTTTTTTTTATTCTTGAGTCTTTAAACATAAAATAAGTCATTGCATAGTTTAGTTAATTGTTTGATAAGTTGCTAAGTTACTTTTAAGAACCAAAATATAAGAATAAAGTTGTAAAAAACATAGTAAGACTATTAGAGTGAAAAACCTAATAAATTATGTGAGACACGAGAGGAATGGATTTTACTGTGAAAGTAAATATATGAGCTTTTTGTGAGAAAAAATATTCTTTACTACTAACCTTTATTTCAGGTATAACAATGTTTTTTAAAAGTGTTGAACAAAAAAAAAGCTAGAATGGTAGAGTAAAGGCAGGATAGAATAGAGGTTATGATGGAGGTGTTAATCAGTATGTTTAGTAAGATAATTAGTAGTTAAAAGATTTGTAGTCGTAAGGAAAAGGAAGTTGAAATGCATATTATTAAGGCTACAATGAATGATAAGAGTGTGAGTGATAATTCTAAAGAAGAGGAGGAGGAAGATGTAGTTGATTATGGTAGAAAATTTTGAATTTAATAAAGTCATGCGTATAAGTCATGACCTAGGAGAAGAATGGGAGACCGGTCATGGTTTAGATAATAATTCGAGTGGTATTAAACTCAAAATTTCAGGGTTTCAGGGATAGAGTAATTAGGAGGCTTACTTGGATTGAGAAAAGAAAATGGAGTTTATGTTTTATTGCCATAGGTATTCAAAAGAAAAAAAAGGTTACATTGCTTGTGATTGAATTCACTAATTATACAATTAGGGTGGGATCAGCTTGTTACAAGTAGAAGAAGTAATAGGGAAAGGCTAAAAGAAACTTGAGAGAAGATGAAGATAATTATGAGGAAAGGGTTTGTACCTACTCATTAATATAAAGAGATCTATAATAAATTGCAAACCTTATCTTAGGGTTCTAGGAGTGTGGATGAGTACCTTAAGGAGATGAAAGTAATTATGATTAGAGCTAATATTTCTAGGAATAGAGGAGCCATAATGGCTAGGTTTTTAATGGATTAAACAAAGATATTGCTAATGTGGTAGAATTGCAACAATATATGGAGATTGAGGATATGGTATACATGGCTGTAAAAGTGAAGAAATAATTGAGGAGAAAGGGTAGTATAAAACCTGGTAGATATTTGAGTTTCTTTTCGGGCTGGAAGTCAAATTTTAGGAGAGAGAGTAATGCATAGGTGAAACCAATTACTACACCTAAAGTAGTTAAACCTTTCTTTATTAGGAAGTAAGTTATGGCTTTGTAGGAAAAAAAGAAAAAAAAACTGTTAAGCTAAAGCATAAACAAAAGATTAGGTATTTTTTATGTCAAGGGTTTGGGCATTATGCACGTGAATGTCCAAATAAGAGAATTATGTTTATAAAAGATGATGGTGAGGTGGAATCGACTAGTGAGGATGATTTAGAGGGGATGTCAAAACTTGATGACTGTAGTGATATGGAGTATGTTGCGCAAAGAGAATCCATGATTATAAGAAGATCTTTGAGTGTTCAGGTTTATGAGAGAATGTAAAGTAATAAAAGGAGAATATCTTTCATACTAGGTGCTACATTGATAATAAGATATGTAGTATGATGATTGATAATGATAGTTGTACTAATATTACTAGCTCAATTTTGGTTAGAAAGTTGAACCTAATTACATTTAAGCATGTTAAACCATATAAGCTTCAATGATTAAATAAATATGGAGAAATTAAGGTGACTAAATAGATTTTGGTTTCATTCATAATAGAAAGATTTAAGAATAAGGTTGTATGTGATGTTAGTCCTATGTATGCTACACACCTCTTATTAAGAAGACCTTGGTAGTTTGATAAGAAGACCTTGGTAGTTTGATAAGAAGACCAAATATGATGGGTTTAGAAATAAGTATACTATGGAGAAAGATTTATACATTTGCTCCATTAACACCAAGGCAAGTGTATGAGGATCAATTGAAGTTTAAGAAAACTAAGGAAGCTGAATAATGTTTTTTGAAAAAATATTGTTGTAAGGCCGAGTGAAAATAAGTTAAGCCATAAGTGTGAAACAATTAAGAGGGAAGTTTCGATAATTAGAAATAGGTTTAAAGATTTCAGCAAAAAAAAAAAACATGGGGAAGGTTGAGAGTGGAGAGAATAAAGTAAGGGTGAGAAAAAAAAGTGTGTAGAAAAATTAGGGAAACACCTTAGTTTTTGTACAAAACAAAGTGACCTTACTCGTGCATATCAGTCTAATATGCCTATGATTTTACTTTTTTATAAAGAGGCATATTTTAATTCTGATTATTTGAATTCTTGTATTCCTAGTGTTGCTAAAGTTCTTTTGTAAGAATTTGATGATATCTTTCCTGAAAAGATCCTTAGTAGTTTGCCACCAATTTAAGGGATTGAGATCAAATTGATTCCGTGCTAGTAGCATCAATTCAAAATTAGTCAGCCTATAAAAGTAATCTCAAAGAGACTAAAGAGTTTCAAAGGAAAGTAGAAGAGTTGACGTTGAAAAGATACATTCAAGAAAGTATTAGTCCCTGTGCAGTTCTATTGTTACTTGTTCCTAAAAAGGATAATACTTGGCATATATGCGTTGATTGTAGAGCCATTAACAACATTATAGTAAAGTATATATATTTTATCCCTAAATTATATGGTATACTTGACGAGTTGCACGGTTCTTTTATGTTATCTAAAATTGATTTGAAAGTGGTTATCATCGAATTAGAATGAAAGAAGAAGATGAATGGAAGGCAACATCCAAAACTAAATATGAATTGTATGAATGGTTATTGATGCCTTTTAGTTTGACTAATGCCCCTAGTGCATTCATGAGGTTAATGAATCATGTGTTGAGATCTTTCATTAGAAAATTTGTTATTGATTATTTTGATGATTTCTTGATTTATAACAAATGATTAAATGAGCATATTAATAATTTAAGATAAGTTCTTGAAATACTTAGAAAGGAAAGATTGTAGGTTAATCTAATCTAAATAATTATGATTTTTGCATGGAAAGAATTATGTTCTTAGGTTATGTTGTTAGTTTAAAAAAGATTGAGATGGATGAGGTAAAGATTAAGGCTATTCAAGAATGGCCTACACCTAAGATGATAAGTGAGGTAAGAAGTTTTCATAGTTTAGCTAGTTCTTATAGAAGATTTATCAAAGATTTTAGTACTCTAACTGCACCATTAACTGAAATTGTAAAGAAAACAATTGGATTTAAATGGGATGATGATCAAGAAAATGTTTTTAACTTGTTAAAAGAAAGGTTGATTTTGGCCTCATTATTTGCTTTACCTGACTTTACAAAAAAAAAATTGAGATTGAGTGTGATGTCTCAGGTATATGTATTAGAGCATTTTTGTTGTGGAAAATATTGTTGTGGATGCATTGTCTTAAAGGTATGTTCTTCTTAATACCTTGAACATTAAACTTTTAGGATTTGAACATGAGACACAATTATATATGATGATGACGACTTTGGTCAAGTGTATGGACAATGTAAGCATTCGTAAGGCATGATGAATTTTTTTAAAGATAAGAGATTGTGTGTGCCTAGATATTTGTTGTGTGAATTGCTTGTAAGAGAAGCTCATGAAGTGGTTTAATAGGATATTTTGGTGTAGTTAAGACTTTGGATATGTTATGTCGCACCCTCGTGAGAGCGCGACGTCGCGACAACCCTTCCCGAAGCGGGGAATGAAGTCAGGGTTTTTGTTTTGTGAGTAAGGGAGTCGCCACCTAGTATTATGGTCACTAGAAAACCTAATTGGTCTTTTAGAGATTCTAAGGCAAAGGACTCGTTGCGTAAAATGAAGGTTTTAGCACCCCTAGTACGCCCTACCTAAGGTAAGCTGCTTGGTGTTTGGTTTGCCTTATAATTGCTATGGTGTTGGTGTTTTCTAATCCCATCAGTTTCCCTATGATAGGTTTACTATGATGAAAAAAACTTGGGCTCAAAGTCTAAAAGAAAGAACCCTTGTCCATTATCGATCATACCTTTAGATATGTCTATAGAGTGCCAATGAGATATGTGTTTGATTTGAACTAAATTTATAACCTATGAATTAAGAGATAGTTAAGATAGAAATCTAAAGAGATTCAATGCGCTTAAAAGCTCATTTTTCCCTTGGTATTTTAAGTGTTCACGACTCGTAAATCGCAAAGAAAAAAGAAACAAAAAAACTAAGTTTAGAAATCTAAGGAAATTCAAGGTGCTTTAAAAGCCCATTTTTGCCTTAGTATTTCATACTTTCATGACTCATAAACCGTTGAGCAAAAATTGAAATGTCCCCAATTATAATCAAGGTTTCTTTTAAAGATGTGCAATTAAATTGTTCTAAATAACATTTTGGGCATGAATCTACCCTTATGTTAAAAATAAACATGTTGTATTACCCTCAACAATATTTTGGACGTTCACCTTTCATAGGTTTCTTTGTCCTTACATTATTAAAGGATAATGACTTATTATACCTAGAAAAATATTTTGGATAATAACCACTTAGGGTTTTTTTATCGAAATATTAATAGTGAATAATAGCAAATTATTCCCAATAATATTTTGGATATTAACCCCTTTGAGATTTCTTTATCCAAATATTAATAGTGAATAAAAAAATTATTCTGAATAATATTTTGGATATTAACCATTTTGGGATTTCTTTATCCAACTATTAATGGTGAATAAAGATGAATTCCTCAAAAATCAGATTTTTATATTTTTTGAATATTGGCAAACACCCTTTGGAATTTACAAACATGTTGCAAAATCCAAATTCAAGAAAATAATTTTTGTGTTTAAGAAATCCATGCTAAAACACGTTTTCTTTTAAACTTCGAATATTTGTTTTTTTTAAGAGAAATGTTCAAAATATATTAGGGTATTGGCTGAATGCAACACACAAGAAAACAATTTTTTTTTGGGCTGGGTCCAGCTCGGCCCATATGGCTGGGCTGAACACAGCAGGCCTAGCCGGGTCACTTGCCTAAACCAGTGACCCGGCTGGGTAAACAAAAGGCACACGAGAGTTTCCTCATGCATGTATGCGCAGTTACTATTCAAGTGAATTATAATTCACTTGAACAATACAAACACAGCTGAAAATGCATGCAAAGAGCCGGGTAGACAAACCTGGAGGCGGAAATGAAGGAACGACAATAATGTTGAAAGCATGCTGGCTGGTCTATCAATATTCTTGTCTGTTTTTAGCCTTTTTCCCTCTATTCTCTATTGGCGTCCGTCTGCTGATTTTATCTCTACATCTTCGTCCCTCTCTCTTTACTGGTTTTAGCTCTTTTGTTCTCCCCTGTTCTGCAGATCTTGTTTGCAAAAAATGGAGCAAAGACCGAAAGGCAGTCCCTGCTTGCTTTGGCTCTCGATGATCTTAAGAAAACTTAGTCTTTTTCGTTGTTCCTTTCTACTCTCCACCTCTTTCCTCTCCCCTGTTCTCTCTTCTTTCTCTATGTTTTTTTTCTCTGCCTAGTGTTGTCTACCTCTCTCTCATTTTTCTTCTCTCTTTTTTTTCCTTTCCCGTCCCCTTCTTTTTTCTTTTTTTTAGGTCAGCAGCGGAGGTTTATATAGCCTAAATGTAGCTCTATTTAGGAAACAAAATACACTAATCTAGGATACAATTTCGGGTGTCTTACAATCAGATAAAGCACATTAGAAAACCAGAATATTCTGATGATTCCAGTGATTATTTTTTAGTGATTAGAGGATGGTGCGACTCCTTTCTGTCCTTCCACAGCTGGCACTGTGAGGCACCAACTGTTTCCTTTAGATTGAGGCAGGAAAAAAACATCATATGCAGCTCAAAAATCAGGCGAGAGAATCATGGAAACCAGCGGGAATAGTTGTGCAGAGAAAAGGAAAGAATTGCAGACGGGGAGGGGTAATGTTCAAAACACAAATGAACAGTACCATGCTGCAAAGTCGTATTTCCTTATCCGGCGTGGTAGAATTCCTGTCATTTTCTGATGATCCAGTCCCCCTCTTCAACTTCTTAAAAACCAGCCCATTTCCTTCTAATTTCATCTTCAATTAAATCCCTTATTTTAGCACTTTTCAATTCAGTCCTTGGTCTAAAAAAAGTCCTTCAAACCGGTCCGTAATCCCTCGAATCAGACTTGCGAACTCGGGCTAGAACCCTTCTTGCGATAGGATTCTCTACTTACATGCTAGACCTTCAAACGAGAATATCTTGAGCTTCTGATATCAAAATTAGGCGATTCAAAAACCCAAATTCATCTAAACGTATAGGAATACAACTTTTATGAAGCGTTCAAAGTGAGATAAATTCGTTTTGAAGAACAGAATCTGACCGCAATCTAGTTGGTAAAAAAGATCTCCTGATTTGATTCGGAAACTGAAAATGTCAAGCATCCCAATCTGACTGAGAGTCTGACATAAAAATAATGAGCCCTAGGACCCAATAAAGGTGCAGGTCAATTATTTAACATGTCATGAATGACGGAATATAATTGGGATGATCAGATATTGCATGAAACTAAGTCAGAATCAAGGTCTAAGTTGGAACAAAATTGGTATTACAACAGAATTGAGATAGCAGCAGAATCAGTTTTTTAGTGCAAATTCTGAGGGATTTATCCAACCTTAAATACCACATAAAGAAGGAAAGAATTTAGCATTATGATGACTCCTAATTAGCCTAAGAAACCTGACGATCTCGACAGCAAAAGGGGGAGGATAAAGAGAGCAGAAAATAGCTGAAACAGGGTTCGAAAAACACTTCTTTCTTCTTTGCTTTTGTCAATTCCTCAACAATCACGAACTAAACTCCTGTATTTGGTTCAAAAGAGGTACACACCATCTCCAGCACGTGGGGCCCAAAAATATGTAACAACATGTTACATGAGTATTTTTACTAGCCTAACATGAAAATGGATGTTTAAAGAATATATGATAGATGTATAACATGCAAACCAACCAAGTCGAAAGTCATGCCTCATAGTTTGTATACATCTTTACCAGTACCTAAGGAACCTTGAGTTGATATATTCATAGATTTTGTTTTAGGGTTACTTAGGTCTAAAAAAGATAGAGATTTAATATTTGTTGTTATAGATATGTTTTCTAAAATGATGCATTTCATATTATATCATAAAACTGATGATGCATTTCATATTATATTATAAAACCGATGATACAACAAATATAACGGATCTTTTCTTTAAGGAAATAGTTTGGTTACATAGTGTTCCAATAAGCATTGTATCTGATAGAGATGTTAAATGTCTAAGCTACTTTTGGAAAGTTTTATGGGGGTAAGTTAGGAACTAAATTGTTATTTTCAACTACTTGTCATTCACAGATAAATGACCAAACAAAGGTGGCAGATAAAACTTTAACTCAATTATTGAGAACTATTATCCAAAATAATCTTCAAAATTAAAAAGATTGTTTTTCATTCATTGAGTTTGCATATAATAGAAGTGTGTATTCCACAAGAAAGTTTTCTCCTTTTAAAATTGTGTATAGTTTTAATCCCCTAACTCCATTGGATTTATTACATTACCTGTTGATGAAAAAGTTAGTTTTGATAGGAATAGAAAAGCACAGGTTGTCAAAGATTTGTGTACCAAGGTACGACAACATATTGAAAAGATGAATGAACAATATGCATTTAAAGCCAATAAGGGAAATAATAGATGATATTTGAACTAGGAGACTGGGTTTGGATGTATGTGAAAAAAAAGATATTTCCTGTTTAAAGGAGATCTAAGTTGATGCCAAAAGAAGATGGATCATTCCAAATCATTGAGAAGATTAATAGTAATGCTTATAAAGTGGAATTACCAAGTGAATATAGAGTTACTACTACATTTAATGAATATGAGTTTTCTTTGTTTGATATGAGTGATGATTTGATGAAGAATCATTTCGAGGAGAGAGGAAATGATATGATCCTAGCTTCAATACCAAGAGATGCATTTGAGACTTATTGGGTCCAATTACAAGACTTAGAGAAAAAAATTCAACGAGGCAATTAATAGATTTCTTCAAGATACATGGGTTAATGTGGACTTTGAGAGGATATCAAAGAATGAAGAACAAGCCTTGATTAATTTGATTCGTGTTCAAGAAGAGTTTGTAGGAGAGCATCCAAACATACAGAAAGATTAGAATAAAAATATTCAAATATGCCAGTTTTGACTTTTCTCTACTGTTTTGGCCATAACTGGAGCTACAAAATGAATTTTGATGTGATTCTAGTTGAATTAGAAAGTAAACACCCATATATTTCTAGTGTTATATGGTAAACCTTCCAATTCATTAACACAAGGGAGAACCATCCATTTGAAGTTAGGCTATGATTCTGCCAATAGATTATAAAATTTAACTTTGGTCTTGTTTTAATTAGTTTGTCTATTATTTATTTATCTTTTAGTTTATTTTAAGGCTTGCATCATTTAAAGGTTTATTTGGGTCATGTTTTATTTTATTATTTTAGTTATTTTAGACTTTTAATGTGTTAAGACCTATTTATCAAGTTTGGGTTTATTAAGTCAAATTAGGGTTCTTGTTGGTTCAAGTTACAAACTTTTCTTCAAACCTCAAATTATAAATCTAAGGGACAATTTTGAATCAACCAATCTCTTTCTCTCTTTCACCATTTTGCAGTAACGCTCTCTCATCTCTCAAGTTCAGTGATTAAAACGTGAAAAAATAAAGTCTTTAACCAAAATGTAAAAACCTTTCAAACAAGGATTAAAAATTAAAAAAATAATTTGGGGACTAAAAATGCTAAAAACACTCCTCAACTATAATAAACACAAAAAAAGTATGGGATTTTTTTATAGTTTTAATTTTTATCCTTTAGTTTTAATTATATTTGATCAAGAAAATTGAATTTGATTTTATCAAATCAAGCATCGATTTAATGCTAAAACCTTTTTAAACATTACAAGAACCTTTTCAAAGTTAACCAAGACAAATCATGTTGAACCAAATTAAGTAACTAAATGTGGAAGGATCATGTTAAAAAGGAATTAAGTAACTAAAAAAAAAAAGACCAGAAAAAAAACATTATTGTGGTCTATAATGTTATTTGAGTGTGTCTACAATAAAAATGGCATGCCTTTAGTTGTGTTTTTTTTATATATATATAATCTTAATTTTAATATCCAAGTGTTAGCAATTATGAGTATTTTCAGGTATTACTATTGATTATATTAACAAAATGTTCCTTCCACATATGTAATTGATCTTTTTATACAATTATGTTTGAATCCAATAATGTATAGTAATTGATCTTTCTATACAACACATTAATTTTTGTTGTTGTTGAAGTTACGTGTATTAGGTTTCCTATCTTTTTCCACTTCCAGCTATTTCATCTCTCTTGATGACAAACAACAACAACAAAAAATACCTTTGTCATCCCTATAATGTTTTATTTTCAACTATAATTTTGTTACTTGGGATCCATTTTTTTTCACTAAAGTTTTAGATTTTATTATATAATTTGCCCATGCTTCTTTGCTTCATTGCGAATTAGGTTAAAAATATTTTGAGCATAAACAAATATGTAGGTGTTGCTAATATGTTTTCTAGATGTAAGAAAAAACTTGATCGTGAACTAAAAATCTAATGTATACATTTAATAAAATAGATTGAGAATTCAATGTTAAAAAGAGATTTTAACACCAACTAAAGACCAAGTCGTTAAGCTCAGGAAAAAATATAGATTAAGACATTTGATCGTGTTGTGAGAATAATATAAAGGTTTTTTATATGACACAAATTGTTTTACGAGGAGTAATAACTAAAACAAACTACTTTACTTGTATAAGTCTTCCTTTTCTTATTAACATCTTTAATTTCAACAAAAGAAAAATCTAACATTTTACTCAATGTTATTTATTTATTAAAAATAAAAAGTAATTAAAACCAACAAAAATTGAATTGAATGATTGAAATAAGAATAAAAACATATTTCTCAAATTAGAACTCCTTTATCTAATTAACATTCTCATTTTTTTTTTTTTGAAATTTCCTTATGAAAATTTATTTTTAGACAACATCTTATAATTATTCTAAAAACAAGTTTGAATTATAAGAAAATAACATTTTCATAATTTTAGACTTGAGTGTACTAAAAAAACATAAAAATAAATAACGCTCATATGCAGCAGTGAAGGATTCTTTGGCAATGTATTAAAATTTGAATAATTATAAATAAAATAATATCTAAATACATTCTTAATTAGTTTTATAATTTAATAAAATAATATATCTAATATTTTTTTTAATTAATTAATTTTTAAGTATTACATCTAAAGTTTTAGGGAAAGGCAAAAAAAGAAAAGCTAATGGCGCAGGCTTAATGGCCCAGCATGTCTATGAATTGTAATAGTTAAATTTTTTTAAAAAAAACTTTAATCTGGTTCTTGAACTTTTGTTTTTCACAATTAAACCATTTTGAACCCAAATTAACACTTAATTACAAATTTTTTTTAGGGAATGACTAAATTGAAAGATAGAGGACTAAAGTGTAAAGGGCATGTAAAATAAATGATGTCTTAGAATTTCATTTGAAAAGCTCAGTTTAGTCTCCCATCTTTTTTAGCTATTAGGTAACCAATTTCTTTAGTTTTTTAAAATTCAATTTTAGTACCAAACTTCAGTTCTCTAATTTCCAATCCTTTTTTTTTTCGTGAGAGGAGAGAGAGAGGTTCACTAGATTTCAATATAGAGAGAAAATTCATCGTTGATGACGTTTCCGGCCACAAAAATAGTTGATTTTGGTATCATTGGGTTCCATTTTATAAGAGTGGTTTGACCTAAATATTTTTTTCCTTCTTGCTGAAGAAGGTAGGTCTAACTGTGGGAGTTATTTTAGCTTCGTGTTGATTTCAGTTTTTTGAGTTGTTTTTTGGGTTTATTAGTGTCCATTGATAGGTTTATCAAGCTATTTGATGTGTTTTCTGGGTTTTTGGGTTAAAATAGATTGAAAATAGGTTTTAAATTGAAAAAAAAAATGAACCCCTAATTTTCCAGCGACCCTTGTTGCTGAAATTTGCAAAAAGCAAATGACATGTCGTCTGTTGTCTTTTTTATTAAAAAAAGTGTTGTTCACCCTTTTAATAAGTAAAGAAAAATAAGATAGACCCTAACACATAGGTTGAGCTGGAAGGCCCATGTTTTTGGGCTATTTTTTTTAATGCGCAGGCCCACACAACTAGGCTTTTTTTTTCCTACTGGTTTTAAAAAAATTGATAAAACAAATCATTAAACCCAATTAAGTTCATTATCAAAGTGATAGGTTTAACGAGTTAATCCATAACATATGGGGTATTTTTTTTTTGGTTTAATGATTTTTTTATCCCTTAATTTTTTTAAAAAATACAATTTCCCTTAAATTTTTTTAAAATACAATTTTCACCCTTTGTTATTTAACAGAACCTAAAAAAATGAAATTTCACCTTTTGTTGTCAATGATCTACCTTTGCTATTTCAACTCCATGTATCTATCACGGTTTTTTTACTTTAAAAAATATATTGTTTCATACAAAAAATATCATGCGCTTTTTTTAAAGCTAAACTACACTTTACCAATCGTTCGAGTTGTCTTTGAACCCGTTAAGTTAATTAGGTCACTTAGAGTTAACTTTCATGTGGGTTGATTTTAAACTTATGCTAGGCAAGTAGTTGGGTCGGAAGGTTAACAATGCCAAATAGTTTTTTTTTTTTAATTCCATCTTTTAATTTTTTCTTTCAATTAAATTCTTTTTTATTTATCAATCTCATCCTTCAACATTTGATTGATTTTGAATTGACATTCGTAATTTATTTTGATTTTCTTTCTTTGAGGTTATTGTAGTTTTAAACAAATATCTTGATATTTGATTGATGCTTAATTTTGCAAGCGTCTATTTTTGTTATCATATTATTAAGTAACAAAATAGTTTAAAATAACAAAGTTGTTAAACTCAGTGGAGTCCATCATCTGGGTCGTAGGTTTGGTGGGTTAAGCTGTGAAGCCCGGGTCGATCTGATATGTCGTCGTCTTAATATTAAAAAAAAGATGTCATCTTGATTTTTAAAAAAAAAAAAACTAAACCATACTTTTTACTGGTTGCCCAAATTGTTTTTGGACTTGTCAAGTCGTCTGGATCATATTAAACCAACTCTTATCAAGTTAATTTTAAATCAGGGCTAGGTAAAAAATTGTGTTGGAAGAATTCAAGGTTGTGCTGCTAGGTTGGGTTTAATAACAATACCATCTGAATATTTTTTTAATTTTAATGTTTTTTATCTAACTCGCAACATAACACAAGTTAGAAAAATAGTAAAAACTAATCACCATTTTTAAAACGAACAAATCTATATTTAATATTATTATCTTGAAATCTTTTCAAAAACCCTTCACGATTGAACAAAAAGAAATAACTAAACAAAATATAAAGACTCTTTTTTTAGACAAACTTAAATAACAAGGCTATTAAGCCCCCTTATTGGAAAGCATTTTTTCAATTAAAGAAAAGACGAGTTGCATGGAAAATGTTTTTTCACTTTAAAAAGGTGAAAAACACTTTTTAGCGGTATACTACTTCATCATTCTTAACATGCACATATACACATTAAGTAATAAGCTAAAGGGTGTGGGTGATTCACTGTTCACCCACACTCAATGCATTGTGGATTACAATCCACAGTGCATTCCTCTTTTTTTTTTGTTTTTTTTTCATTTTTTTTTTTTTTTTCCAAATTTCCCACTTTTTTTCATTTATTTTTTTTTAAATTATTTTTGTCGATTTTACTTTTTTAATATTGAGTTGGTTAAAAATTTCACTTTGTAATTTTTTTCCTTTAAAATACTGTGGATTACTACAGTGTTTTCCCGCATGGTTTTTCTTTTTTCTTTTTTTATTTTTTAAAATTATTTTTGTTGATTTTATTTTTTTAATATTGAGCTGATTGAGAATTTAGTTTTGTAATTTTTTTAAAAACATTGTTAATTGCTACAGTGTTTCTCCGCATGGTTTTTTTTTGTTTTTTGATGATTTTCTCTGAAATTATCTTTTTTTATTTTATTTTTTAATATTGAGCTGGTTAAAAATTACAGTTACAATATGTGAGAAAAGCAATGTAACTTTCTTCGCAAATTACTGTGAATTGCCGTAGTATTTTTTTCCACATGGTTTTTTTCCAGTTTCTTTTGTGTTTTCTTTTTTTGTAATATTTTTTTCCAAAATTATCTTTGTCGATTTTATTTTTTCAATATTAAGCTGGTTAGAATTTAACTTTGTAATAAAACTTAATCATTTGGGGAAAGCATTGTAGCTTTCCTCACAAAACACTGTGGATTGCTAGAGCGTCTCTCAACATAGTTTTTTTTCTTATGATTTTTTCAAAATTATCTTTGTCAATTTTATTTTTTTAATATTGAGCTGGTTAAGAATTACAATTACAAGTCATTACAAATAAGGCTAAATCATGTGGGGAAGCACTGTACCTTTCATCACAAATCACTGCGAATTGCTACAGTGTTTCCAACATGGTTTTTTTCCTGTTTTTGTTTTTGTATTTTTTTTGTTATTTTTTTTCTGAAATTGTCTCTGTCGATTTTTTTTTTAATATTAGGCTTATTAAGAATTTAGCTTTGTTATTTTTTTTCTTTTAAAACACTGTGAATTGTTGCAATGTTTTCCCATATGATTTTTTCCAAAATTATCTTTGTCGATTTTTTTTTTAATATTGAGTTAGTTAAGAATTATAATTACAATAAAGCTAAATCATATGGAGAAAAAGTTGTAGCTTTTCTCACAAAACACTGTGAATTGCTACAGTATTTGTCTAAATGGTTTTTTTTTTATGATTTTTTCTAAAATTATCTTTGTCGATTTTATTGGAGAAAGCATTGTAGTTTTCCGCATAAAACATTGTCAATTGTTACAACATTTTTCCTCATGGGTTTTTTTCCTTCCAAAATTATTTTTGTTGGTTTTTTTTAATATTAAGTTGGTAGAGAATTTAGCTTTGTAATATTTTTTGCTTTTTATTAATAGAAAAGCTAAATCATGTGGTGAAAGCACTGTATCTTTCCTCACAAAACACTGTGGATTGCTACAAATCATTTTGTTCAGTCTCTAAGTTTTTGATCACCAACATAACTTTTTTTTTCCTGTCCTGAAATATTGGCTCCATCATACCTTTAGTTTTTATTACTTATCTAGCGTTGATTCACAATTATAACACTATCAAGTATATTTGTTTTATAAATCTGCGGCAGCGCGCGAGCATGCCATCTCGTTCTATAAATACAATGAAATATATAATATTATTAGAGAATAATAAACTACCAACACAGCAAGAGGAAATTAATTAACAAATTTTAAGCCATGTGACCTATTCACTGTAGCATTTTTACTTTTCATCGTCTTATAAATCACTTTGGATTGTAATAGTTAAATTTTTTAAAAATTTCAATTTAGTGCTGAAATGTTTTTTTTTTTTTTTTTGCACAATTAAGTTATTTTGAACCCAAATTAACACTAAATTGCATATTTGTTTTTGAAGAAATTACTAAATTGAAAGATAGAGGACTAAAGTACAAAAGATTGGTAAAATAGATGATGTTTTAGAATTTCATTTGAATAACTCAATTTAATCCCCCGTCTTTTTTAGTTATTAGGTAATTGGCCCTTTCGTTTTTTAAAATTCAATTTTAGTATAAAACTTCATTTCTTTTATTTTCAATCTTTTTTTATGATAGGAGAGAGAGAGGCTCATTGGATTTTAATGTAGAGAGAGAATTCATCGTTGATGACTTCTTTGCCACAAAAATAGTCAATTTTGGTGTCAATGAGTTCTAATTCATAAGGGGAGTTTGACCTAAATGTTTTTTCCCTTCTTCTTGCTCGAGAAGGTAGGTCTGACCACGAGAATTATTTTAGCTTCGAGTTGATTTTGGTTTTTTGAGCTGTTTTTTTAGTTTATTTTGTGTCCATCAATATATTTATCAAGGTGTTTTGGGTCAAAATGGATTGAAAATAAATTTTAAATTGAAAAAAATAAACCCCTAATTTTCCAGCGACCCTTGTCGCTCGAATTTGCAGAAACCAGATAATGCGTCATTTATTGTCTTTTTTTAAGAAAAAAATGGTGTCTCTACCCCTTTAAAAAGTAAAAAAAATAAGATAGGCCCAAACACATAGGTTGAGCTAGAAGACCCATATGTTTGGGCTATTTGTTTTTATATGACTAGGCTTTTTTGTTCTTATTGGTTTTAAAAAAATTAATAAAATAAATCATTGAATCTAACTTTATGAAGAAACCAAATACAGAACTGACCTTGACTCCGAGGACCTGGACTGGTTAAGGGCTTTTCATCAGTTGGGGGCTTCTTTGGTCCAGAATCTTTATCACAAACACGAAGTATAGACTCCGCACACACATATATAAACACATACGTCTCTTCTGCTTCAAGGGGAAAAAGAAGACAGCAGTTAAAAGAGACAGAAATAAGATTACCAAGCGATGATGGCGTGGAGAAATACTTGTTTTCCAAATGCAAAAGGTCTTTGCTTGAAGAACCCATTTCTGTTTAAAAACTGTGACAGTAAACAACAAGAGTTTCGTAGAAATTGTAAGGTTTTGTTGCAGAGAGGACAAAGCAGAAAGTCTTTGTTTTGGGTTCTATTGATATACCAAAATGTTGGTAAGTAAACACCATACTTGTCACAACGGAAATACAGAACTCATTTCCATGCATTTGAACAGACAAAATAAAAGAACTGTACTGCAATAAGCTCCCAAAACTCAGCAGAAAACTCACACAAGCAGACCTTAACAGACCTAATTAACATGTACTTGAACAAAAGAATCCATACAGAGCCTGTTTTAAACCTTTCTTCATCCACAATAAAAAAATAATCCATTATGACCCTCTTGTTCAAACGACCTGAAACACCACAGCCCCATCAAAATGCACATGAAACTCGAAAATCAAACAAAAACTGAATCAAGGCAAGTCCAAAAAACCATGCCAACAGAAGCTACTAATACTTCTAACAGAAACTTTGGCATCCGAAATTACAAACAAGTTCAGTGTGTGCGAAAGCCCACACCTGACACCACAATAGACAAGCTCAAAAACAACAAGATAAAGACAGAGAAAAAGTTATACCTTTGCAGGTCTTGGTTGGTTTAGACCTAAAAACAAAACTTGGGTTGCTTTCCCTTTTGCTTGAAAAGCTTTTGTGCTGGAGCTACCTTCGATTTCTTCTGTTGTTCTATCTTCTTGGAGCTTCTCTCAAAACCTCAGGTCCTGTCCAGTGGCATAAAACCATTTTCAATTTTCTTCTCTCTATCCAGTTTTCTTTTTCCAATGGAAAATCAGAAAACTTGTTCATTCCTTGAAGTTTCAGAACATTTTTCCAACTCAGAAAACTAGAAAATAAGTTCATATTATATTGTATTTTAGTTGGAGAAAAATGACAAAATGGAAATCATGTTCAAATTAACTTGTGTTCTAGGATATTCTTTATATTTTGACATCAATAAATATTTTTTTCTCATCTTAAAGGTATTGTTTTTATTTTTATTATTATCATTGTTTCAAGAGAGAAATTTTAATTAAATATCAATTTTAACAAAAAAAAAAACTCTACTTCTCCTGCTTTGAAGGTGGGAAAATTCTTTCGATCATAGACCTCATCTATTCCTCACTTCATCTACACAACTGCCATTAATTGATCCCAATAAAAACTGCTACAAGACTCCCTATCTGATCAGAAAGATACTGATCTAGCACCCTGCGCCCTTCAACTGTCAATATATTTTCAAAATTGTTTAGGATGTTTTTCACCTATTATAAATAGGATTATTTAGATTCTACTTATGTTTTTAGCTTTCAGCTATGATGTTTTGAATAAACTTGTGTTTTGCGTGTTGCAACACCTTTTTCTTTGGTTAAACAAAGAATAATCGAACTTATCAAAATATAACTGACTTTGTGGTATTCTTTTTTATGCTTCTTATTTGTGAATTATATTCGTAAGGTGAGAGTTCTTATTCTAATAATGCTAGTCTCTTGGGATAGGTTTTCATTGTATCACACTCCTATGAAACTTGATTCCTAGGCTTTTCAAAATTTGTCCTTCTTGCACGTGAGTTGCATTACGTGACCATATAATCACGATCTCAGTATTATGTATTATGTATTATTTTTATTTTCATGAAATAAATTATTTAACAAATAATTATCGCATAATTCAACATTATATAAAACAAGTTCTAAACATAAAAAGATCGATCTTTGAATTATTCATATGTTAATCCTATTAGTCACTGACGATCTATTACTAGTAAAGTTTAATGATATAATTTTAAATAATGTGATTTTGTGAAGTGCTTCAAGAAATTATAATGTGATTATTACCTTGAACATAACTTAAAAAATAAGATTATTAAATATGAAATGTTTTGCATCGATTTATTATAATGTGATTTTGTGAAGTGCTTCAAGAAATTTGAACACATAATTTAAGAGAAAAACTTTAAAAATCTTAGTACTTGGGGGCACGTGATGAGTGAAGAAATTCCTCCATCGAACTCGGTCTGCAGGAGATAGTCATAGGTGTACTGGGTTGAATGCAGATACATAAAAATCTCATCGTTGTCATCCCTACATTATTTGAAAACAGAAAAAGGGCAAAATTACAAGTTCGAATCCGAGATGTGTTCTCTAGAACATGAGGTAAATAACAAACCGGAAGGCAAAATTACTGTGATTATTACAATGCAATAACTTGCCTTCAGAGGAGGTAATAACTGTAACTTTTAGCCTATTATGTCAAATAAATAAACATGGTTTCAAAACCTGGCCTGACTCGACGGGTCGACCCAGCTGACCCGGGGCTGAAATTGAACTGAGTTTAAGAGAAAATAAAGAAAGTCAAAAACCTGGTTGACCTGGTAAGATCTAGTTGTAACCCGTTAACTATATAATTTTTTTTTTACCAAAACGATATCATTTTGATTTATTAAAAAAATTGGGGTTAATCCGGGTGACCCAATGACTCGATCAAAACCTAGTAACCCTGGCAAAACCCGTGGCATGGGCCCTGGACCGGGTCGATCATCGGGCCGGATTTAAAAACTCTGCAAATAAGCTTCATTAACTTATTTTTTTCATTCAATTAATTTTGTATGATAAACTAGAAAGGTTTTCAATATTTATTTTAAACATTTTATCACATTAAAAAAAAACAACAACGTTCATATTTTTTTAATATAATTATTAAATTTTGATCTGGCTTATAACGTAACGAATCAGGCCTGGCCCACTCTACATGACGGTGGGATGTAAAAGGGCTTGGAAGCTGAGAGGTATTGATGCGTGTTGGGCTTAGAAGTGGGCTTGAACTACATGTCCTGAATAACGTATAAATGATCATATGCTATTTTATATCTTGATGTGTGAATTATTGGTGAAGTACAATGGAGTCTTGTGAGTAACATACAACAAAAAAGAAAAGTGATGTAGACATGTGATTACCGATTTCCAGTACAAGTTTCAATATAATAATGTTTTTTTTAAAAAAAAAAAAAGTTTCAAGAAGATAATAATAAAAAAAAAGAAAAAAAAAAGTAGTGGATAGCTGTAATCTTGGACCACTTCCAACTTCCCAAGTTCAATTAAACCTTGGTTCTTGGAATTTCCTTTAATTTATTGCCAACCCCCCTTCGTGCAAACCAAAGGCCAAAACTATTTACATATTTTATTTTTTAATATATTTTGCATTTATCAAACAAAGTTAATTATGATAGTATTAGGAAAAAAAATCACAATTATTCTAGATATATATTAAAAATTATAAAAGCAATAAATTATTTAAATATATATAAATTCACGTATAGATGATATCACCACCACCATCATTATCATCATCTCTGTGAATCAGATAATGTTTTTTTTGTTTGCCTCCATCTCTGTTTTTTGCGAAGGAAAAAAATCCTCACATGCCTGCACTCATTTTGATAATTACAGGCAGAGCTCCATTAAGGGGAATACAATTATCATTCCTACTTCTTTTTTTGTGTGGTGGTAAATACGTATTGCTGATGATTTTAAAGAGTCTAGCTCTT
>Ga0307515_10006793_pt1 | contig 22761 bp, 31 predicted proteins | sample 17_EM_MG_FD_194513 | JGI IMG/M metagenome (GOLD analysis project Ga0307515, IMG submission 194513) | Populus trichocarpa ectomycorrhiza microbial communities from riparian zone in the Pacific Northwest, United States - 17_EM | ecosystem: Host-associated > Plants > Roots > Unclassified | place... | reverse complement strand
AAGTTCCGGTGCACTGGAGAATCCTGGGCATATCTTTGTGACAGATCCAGCACTGCATATTCACCAATCCCATTTGGCAATCAAAACAGAATAGGTGATATTGAGTACTTGAGTCAAAATATGAGACATAGGCTCACTTATTCGTGGCAAATCCGCACTTTTTGCTGGCATATCATTGGAGCTCTGGCACACCTCTGATCTGCATCCCAGAGAGTCGAAAGCTGAGACACGGCTCGGGTACTCTTGGCTCAAATGCCACTTCCGCTGCCAGGGTTTTCCTGGCCAATGATTGAAGATCATTCACAACTGGGATCTTCAATCCTGTCCAGAATGAGCTTCTTGGATATGTATGAAGCCAACTTTGACAAGCTGCGAGTCATTATGAATGTTATCATTCCAGCCCAGGCACGCCTGAAGAGCGACAAATAATCCACTGAAGCGCATGTACTTCGACTTTATAATAGTGGACCCAGTGCACACAGATCGATCATGACACTTCACATTAAGGTGCAGGCGACTCATCTCGCTCCGCGTCTGTCAAGATATGAACCTATGCTCGATCAGTATGTTGAAGGCCGCCGCAAACATGCCTTGAACTGTCAGCTCCGTGTCAACTGTCCATTGGAGGAAGGTGCCACTGCGCAACTAAACCATAAATGCACAAGCACGGCCAATTAGTAATCCAATTTAACTCGATATTGACTAAGTAGAATGTTTGGACCAATGCTTCCAAATCATAAAATAGCTTCTGCAAGTTCGGGGTCTGTCAAATGAGCTGTGGAAGCTTAAGAGCGACAATCTCAAAAGACTGATTCTGCTCAGCAACTCTGCAAGATGGCCGGCAACTCCCGCTCACCCATGTACCGCACTTACTCACAGCGGCCTAAGTTCTCAAATCCTTAAATTATGACTAAACTGTATTCTGACTGAATGTATGTTTCGGCCGCCAAAACTCGGATCTGAAAACAGATTATGTGGACCAAATTCCACCGAGAGAAGCTCTGAGAGAGAGAATCTTGAAAGCTCGAGTTACGAGAAGACAGCTATGAAGAGTGCAATTAACTGTCAGAGTCAGGCGAGCCTGCAATCCTCAGCCATTGAATCCAAGCATAACCATTTCAACTTCGGTGCATCTCGATTCCCCCGAAGTTCATGCATGCAGCCATCATTCCTCTGCCCGCCCTGACATGACGTCCCACTATACATTCATACCATTGTAGAATATAGCTTTCAACCCCAATATTTATTTTAAGTCAACATTGTGGTTGTGAGATTCATAATGAGTGTGTGATTTAACGGTGTGCGATTTACTAGATATTAGGCGCAAAATCAGAATGTGAGTGAGAATTTATGACCCATTTGTTAGCAATCTTGGCATTGATGAGTGCTTGAATCAATAAGATTACCCCTGAATCATCCATCGTACATTACCATTCTTTCTCTACCCCTGTATCTTCTTTGTGTATCAAATTCTCTCCCTCTTCCATTAACTACTGCAACATAGTTGTGAAGGCTATTCTGCAGACACGGCGCAGATGAATGCATGGAAGGAATGTTATGCTTACGATATTGACTTATCGACTGCTAACTTAGCTGCAGCATCCCAATACAATATAATATCGTGAAAATACATCTGTCCTTCTGGCAGATATCCCACATATAGAGATTCATATCTCTCCTCGCTCGATAAGAAACTCCAGTATGAACCCTTGCAACTCATCTGTCACTCACAAGGTCCCAACCAAATCTATCGAGGTCTGCAGATTCTCAATGCTGCACCAATTTCTATGCTATGCGGTCACCGCAAATGCTCAAACTTTCGCTCATAATGACCACGTTTAGAGGAGTCATATGCAGGGGCTCATGTTGTCATTCAGGTTCTCAGTGCTCAGTTTATAGCCAGCACCAAGGGTTATTTGATGTCGCGAGTTATCTTCCGGTGCGTCCGGTTCTATTCTCTATGTGTGTTCGCATTAGCCAACCTTGAATTCATGCATCCGTACAGAGTGTTCTTCATTTGAGATGCTAACATTCGGGATTGGGAATCTATCTATTCCGGCACACCTGCAAATTTCCCAACTCGCAACACGGACTGCCGTCCTCGATATCAATGTAACCCATTGAAGTCATCTCTCCAGAACCCTTTCAAGGCATGGCTCGAATTGCATCCTCCTGGACTATGTGCTAATTCTTGCACCTTTTATCCCGTTATTGTATTGCTCTTAATCTTATATTTCCTGCTTTTACACTCTCTCCCATATTCTCCAACTTTAGATCTTCATTACAGCAAATGGAACCTACGCCCAGCCACGTGAGGAATTACTATTCACAGAAGAATCACTAAGCACGCCTAGAGAGAGCACTCGCATTCATGAAAGCAACCAATCTTCATTGTCCATCAAATGTTTGCCTTCCAATCATTTGCCTTCATGCATAGTATTGCGGATGACTAATATACCCGATTTCATTAATGTATCAGGATGACGAGACTGATCAGGAGATCGATGATGACGACAGTGAGCACACTGGAGAGTCCACCATATCATCCAACATCGAAGAAGATGATTTGAATCATCAACAGCAGGTCCATCATCTCGGGCAGGTGCGCCGGGACAGGTCATAACGCAGCAGAAGGGTTCCACTGCCAAAGAAACGGAGCCGTGCCGATACTGTCATTGCACACCCTCTGTTCCAAATTCCCGAAATCTACCTGTGGCAATGGCACCACTACCGCTCAAAGGCCAAAATTCATCCCTCCTCAACAAATTATCCAAGTCTGACTGTGCACCATCCGTCCGGGCACTGATGCTTCCCAACCAGTCGAGTGGAGACCAGAATATTCTCGAACCCAAGGCCAGAAGTGATCAGAACGTTCCCCAACACCAAAAGAGCACTTTCGAGGTAGCGAAAAGGTTCATGGAGGCAATGGTATTCATGAAGAATCCCTGGCCAATAATATCCGATGACAAGTACTCGATGGTTGAAGAAGCTTGGAAACTAGCGATTGAAGCCCAGGATCGTCAGCGGGCATTAGCAGGTGCACCTGTAGGAACACGATCTGTGTGTCAATTGCCCGGTGGTCCATCGCTCAAAATAGATCCGCAAACACGAGAAGGTGTAAGTCTTCAATTCTGTTTATTGCTCCTCTATCAGACTTACGGATATTGACTACCCCTGAAGATATACATAGTTGAAACTGAAGATTAGTACCATTCAAGGATGGTTGGCTGATGGGGCACATAGAACTGTTGTCTGAAGTTTCCGGTTGGATGTGTGTTCTGGGACTGAACTTCGGATCCTGGTTAAGGAGCTCCTGTTTGATGATGCTTACCTCTCCAAGGTCGTTGATGATAAGATGTCATGGCTCACGCGAATGGAAGTGCTTGATCTCATTTACCACCAGTTTTTCTTCACCGCCAACAGCTTGGGGCACCAGCCAACAACATCGCAGTATTTCCAACCTCTTGCTCCTCAGACTTTAGCGCTGGCAGCCGCAGCTATTCATTGTGCGCTGTCTGAATACGCCAGTGGAAAGAAGGCCACAGTTATGTTTTCTGAAGATGAATATCGAGGTACATTTGGCCCATCCCCTGTGATCAATTTTACCATTGAAGCTACTACACAATCAATCACATATCAGCGGCCGCATCACACCCCACCCCCCCCCCCTCCTGCGGCGCAACTCCACTAGAATAGGCGCTCCTCAATCCTTGTCGGAGCTCCTCAGCCTAGAATGAACCTCATCTATTTCATTCCGCAATCAATTCCTCCTGTCAGCGCTCCTCCATCCCATTCCGCACTCTAGACCCCCCTATCTGTGCTCCTCAGCCCGGGATGGGAGCTCTTCAATTCGTACTGGCGCTCCTATGATGCATTCCACACCCATTACCCCACCCCGTTTCGGCGCTCCTCCTCTGAGATAAGCACTCCTCAATCGCATCGGTGCTCCGCTATGCCCGGATTGGCTCTCCTCAATTTCATTCCGCACTCCTCAACCCACCCTCTTTTGGCACTCCTCAATTTCATTCTGCACTCCTACACCCTCATCTTTCAGCGCTCCTCAGTTTAAAGTTGACGCTCTTCTTTTTCATTCCGCGCTTCTCCAACACAGTTTGTGGTACTCCTCTTTTCCACACAACACTCCCCATCTGGTGCTCCTCTTTTCCCCTGCTAGTTGTTCCCATTTTTCATCTGAATGTATCATATTGCCTCTCATACACCCATTTAGGTTCGCAGCTAGCTAACATCTCATTACACCTGTGTTAGATATCACAAATCAAGCCAAACGATATTGGAATTCCAATTCATCCACTCGCCAGGAACAGCTACTCAGCAGATACAAGGAGCGCCTCCAGCTTCTTTGCGCCGTTGATGAATTGTGTGTTCCTGCTTTTGTTGGCCCTGATGAGATGGGAGATGGAGTGGATGACAGTGACACGATGTTTGATTGATATTTTTCGATCGCTTAGTTGGGTTATTGTTTCAGTGTACTTGGGTTTATGTTTGAATCTCTCGCCTTTTTCTTTCGTTTCCTTACTGTAGTGAGGCACAAAATACAATGTTGAAGAAGATGATGGCTAGTATGATTCAGAAGTGATAATGAACAATAATCCATACATCATATTCGCTGTTGAGGGAAGTGGATTGCTCATGTACATCCGAAGAGTCCCAGATGACTTCTGCAGTCCTCCGAATGAATATCCATACGAAACCAGGCATCTCTCAGTGTTTCTTTGTGATTCTCGCGTTGGTTCGGCAACACTCCCAGGTGCACCCAACATTCTCTCCGGTGCTCCGACGTGCTTCCAAACTTATCACAATCACTCCCATCGCACTCCTGTATTAGTTGTCAGAGATCCCAGTTACTCCTGTACCGGTCGTCAGAGATCCCAGTTACTCTGAAAGCCTGCCGGAATACCCTCCTAGGGTCTGATACTCTCCTGAAATTGATGCTTCTAAGTTTACACTCCACATCCTCTCCGACACTCCTGGAGTGTTCCAGAGACTAAAGTACATTTTGCTGATGTCAAATCCCGCACGATAATGCTGCACATTATGTACTGAGAATCCTCCGCAAAGAGATCTCCTTTTGACATCACTGCAATCAACTTTTGATACCGTTCATCAGGTGCTGTCACGATCGGCCATACCCGATACTACCTCATTGCGGCATTGTGCCGATCATGTCTACACTGGAGCCTCAAGGCAGCGGATAACATCCGCTTATTACAATGCATAGGTAACTTTCCTAGCTGGCTATGTGCCCACTCAAGGATCATCGAGAACTGATAGGCTGGCAGTGGGTGTTCTTCAGTAACAATCCTTGACTGGTGGCTGGATCCTGAGGAGACAACGTGGTTTACACAAGGAGTTCGAAAGGGAACAATCACTGTTGCTGCTCGACTAACACAGCCGCATATTGAATGCAGTGCAGATCGGACAAATGGATTTTGAGTGTATAATGACTAGTGCTAACCTTCCAACCGGATATAGTTCTTGTTTGGATCCTGGAGATATCATGTTGTATCACTTCTATGACCTTTACAGTCATGAACTGAACAAAGGTGAGCTTCTATCCAAGATCCTACTATATCAATTCGAGAATTTAACAAAGAAAGGCGGGATGTGGGTGAGTATGATTGCTTGTTCTCAGCCGGGTCTCATGGGATCAAAGGCGGAGTGAAACACCAATGTTCATAACAGATATAATCGATATAAGATGCCTTCATCCCACCGAAGGTAACTTGCTAACTTCAATATTCTCAAATATACTCCTCTTCTTTCGAAATCACCAATTGAATTGACAGTTTCACTACTGCGAATCTTTTGTTCACATATGATGTCGACAAACAGATCTCCGCCAAAGACAACCAATACCGCTCAAATTGGTTTGCTATATAGCTCACAACAATGCCCAGATGACAATGTGGGAGTGTCTGATAATAATGCTGCAAATAAACGGAGCGAAGGCACTAAATTCGGGCAACCAGCGAATATTCTTAGCAATGGGCCCTGGTAACCCGCCAGTAGTCCGGATTCTCGCAGGCGGTTCAGTTCGGTTTGGTTGCAGACCCAGCCAAAAACCTGACTGGCCTTGTCTTGGTGAGTTTGTTCCCCGGACCGGCCGTCAAGTTGCTGGTTGTCTGCCAGGTTGGAACCACACCGCGGTTCCAACTCTACGGTTCCTGCACATTTGCCTCTGACTGAGTATTTGAGTTCTCATCATATCGTGCCATGATCAGTATGTAGATTGTGCAGTTTTGGCCGCTCTCTTACCTCCCGCTGTCCGATTTGCGATCCAACTGATATTCGTTGAGTGGCGGTGAAAAAAGGGCAAATTTTGAGCGAAATTAGCAGGTTTTCGATAGCGACTCACCGAATATTGGTCGGATCACATATCTGAGATCGGGAGGCGAAAGAGCGGCTAGAACTACGCGATCTACGTACTGATCATGTCATGATACGATCAGAACTCAAATACTTATTTGGAGTCAAAGTTTGGATGTTGCAATGCCAGATTTTTGGTGTTAAAACCGGCTCATTTCCAATGGGCCGGGTTTTTCGTGCGGTAAGACCCGTTGCCACAGTCCGGTTTCGGGTGGAACCAGAACCCTAACCAGAACCAGAACCAACTCGGGAATTTGGACCCATTGCTAACACTACCCGCAAATAATTTTCATCCAACACCCCCACCGGGGTATAGTTACCCGCTTCCCCACCCAACATTTCCAGGTGCTCCCCAGTTCTACCACCAGGCTCCATTCAACAACATCCAAAGCTCAGAACAGAGTGCTGGTGCGACCCAAGGATATCCGAGTTATGGGGCATCACGGCAAGCATATGATTTCCCCCAAAGAGGATATGGTGGACCTCAAATGTTCCTCCCTCAGCAATTCACAGGACATGGGCCATCATCTCCAGGCGCACCTGGAGTGCCTTCAGCACTGCTTGGAAACAATCCAGTCATTCGGCCAACCTCATCCGCGTCCACTGCACAAGGAAAACTACCCTGTGCACATGAGGGGCCCCCCATTAGCCTTCCAACGAAACGGGTTCAGCAGGCTGCGCATCTGCACAGGACAGATATTCCAGGGATTGCCAATTTGCCTTCGTGAACAGATATTTTCTATGATGAACGTGATGCAGATTATGAGAGCGACGATTTGTCGGACTTGGGTGGTGCCAAAAGCAAAGCCCCAATCAGGTTGAAGCAAATGGAATTCTCCTTGAAGCAATTTGCCAAATGCCTGGGGCAGCCCAACTATAGTACCCACAACAAGTGAAAGACAGTATAGGTGGCTGGGTTTCTGGAGAAGATGCATCGGTCCATTATCTGGGGACAGAACCATCTGAAACAGCTTCAACATGGACCCCTGCACTGGCAGACAGCAGTTGCAGATTTTTTGGAGACTATCGAGACCTGGCCGCTTTTGGAAGAATTTGATAATGCACAATGGATTCAGCGACACTGGGTTGAGAAGTTTGTGAAGAAATGTGCAAGCAAGGTTAGGGAGGCAAGGAAGAAGGGAAGGCGAGGTAACAACTGACCAGCGATGGATTCGAGAGAGTGTGTGGGCAAAAAAACGAGAGATAACCTCCCAGAATTGCTACATAAAACATTCATGGTTGTGATTCATGGAGTGCCAAATGGCAACAAAGCCCTGACATCCAGCAATCAACACCAAGCTTTGTACACACATGTGAACCACTGGGAGGGGCTGAGTGATTTCATCGAACAAAATTGTAGCCCGAAAGAACCATACTGCCTGACTGCGATATACATGGGCAGCTTGATGCAGGAGGAATTGGACAAAGAGTATATGGGACGATCCGCACCCGGACAAATGATGAATAACCCTCTATATTCTCAGATTTCATACAACAGTTCCCTTTCTAATGCCTTCAAGTTGAAACTGGGACCCAATGTGAAACTATTTTTGGTTGAAATGAAGGCAGCTACCGGGAAGGATATTGCGGAGCACGTAGTTAGACCGGCCAAGGGAATCCCCGCTAACCTGGATATGGTTTGTTATGCCATACTGCCAATCAGTATACTTGGACTTCGGAGGGATCCGATGAAAATGAATGAGTGGTGGATGAGGAGGCAGGTGGGAAAGAAAATGATAGTTGTATTAATGTAATTTCTGATTGAGTGAATAGAATGGATCATATTCCACATTCTAGTAGGGTCCGAATGCTTGTCTGTGAAGTACCTAACATCGTGATGAATTTCAGGAGCGCCGGTGTATGAGCTCATCAGCCCAACTTACCTCAAAGCACCTGGAGGAGAACATTGAGGACGAGAAGAAATCTGATAAAGGTGCAGGAGAGGTTCAGGGGCAAGTGGATGGCGAGGAGGTCCTCGTTCCAGAGAATACCAGTTCAGTACCGAGCACTGTGCTCAACACCATCAACAACGAATCTGAACACGACGGTCTGGAGGTCGCGGTCAGGCTTTTCAATCCTCATCAGATTCCCCAATCAACTGAAGATCATGTTCCAGGCCACAAGAATTCAGGTCCTGGCCTGCCTGGAACCAAGTTTCTTGTGCGCCAGGTTTGGGCTATATGGTTCATCGTGAGCAGGTGGGTTTGGGATGCTGATATGCCAGGAGCACTGGTGGCAGATGAAATGGGTCTTGGAAAGACTTTCACCACGGTGGCAGCAGCAATGATATGCAAACTGCCCACTGAGAACATTGTAATGGGATTACCACTGTCGATTTTGTGGGGGAATACCCTTGCAGAGTGGGTGAATATGGTACAGAAGGACTTTCCCAGGATAATCGGTGAAGAACGGGAATGGTATCTATTACGGAGACATCATCCAGTGCCACGCCGCCTCATAGAGTTCCAGAATACTCCACCACAGTGGCATCCAGCCCTAACATCGGCCCTTGAGTCAATCCTGGTTGTGATACTGCCCGGAGTTGCAGAGACTGTCATGAGTGTCATTGATGAGATGACAGATGCAACAGATTTCACACTCCTTAACTTGTTTCGCGCGGAACATGCAAATCTCACCCACAAGGATCTGACCACCCGGCTTGACGAGCCGTAAAACCGATGGAATATCCGCCTTGTTTCATATGATACCTTAACATCCATAGCGAAACCATCAGCCAATGGCCAACTCTCACAGTGGTCATGGAGTTTTGGGATTTTTGATGAGTCTGATCGGTTCAAGACGAAGAATGGTGTGCGCCAGCGAATTGTGATGAATGCGAGATTTGGATTCAAACTTCAAGTCACTCCCATGCCGGGATTCCATTGACTCCATGACTGGTGTTTTCAGACAATGTGGATGTTGTCAGGTGCGCCTGAAGATCCACAGGATGATACTGTGATGGAAAAGCACGGTGCAAAGGCATTGGATTCCGCAGTGAGATGTTTCATGCATGTCATCCGGACTGAAGATGAACACGCCCAACAGGATGCAGCACACCAAATGTTCCAAATTGCAAAGCCCTGGACGATGAGGAGATGGTCAGTATGGGATCTGGCGAATGCGAAACCACTTGTTCGCATACTGAAGGAGAATGCACACCTTGTTGATTTCAAATGGACTGAAGAAGAGCAAGCATAACTGAGGACCCTTGTGGAGAGACACACTTCACGGGGTGCGTCAGGAGTGTGGAGGGTACATAGATGGCAGCAGGCATGCATCTCATTGGTTTTGGGAGACACCAAGGATCGGAATCACGTTTCAGGACAATGGTAATATGAATTGCCACTTTGACTTTGTGGATTCTCCAATTTTCCCATGCCTGTGAGACACATTTCTGCCAATCCTTGTTGAGGGACGTGCAGAGTATCCTGAGCCTGACTAAGACGAAGCATCAAATGAGGCACTTCTGCATGAGCCGGACAGTCATACCAGTGCCTTGCCTCGTGCACCTCCTCCTCAAAAGGTGGTGCTGTGTTGTCTACTACCAGGCCAAGTTCGTCATTTGAAGTGGTGGCTCACAAAATTTTTTGCAGATCATTTGGATATTTTCTACATGTCTGCAGAAATGGGCAACGATGAGCGCACAGAAATGCGGCTCAAATTCCAAGATTCACAAATTCTTCAGTGTCCGTAACTGCACCCAAAGTGAGCAGAAATGGCCTAAATCTGACAGCTGCAAACCTTGCGGTAATAACTAAGAAGTTCTGGGTATTGAATGAGCTGTGGCAGACATTTGCACGGGGTGTCCGACTGGCCCAAAACTGAGTCCCACACACATGGCTATTGAACATAGGACCAAGTGGTTATGATAACAGAGCAAGTGATCTCCATCAGCTCTCTGGAGTGGCACAAATGACAGACCTGCATGGCCTGATGAGCAAACTGAACATTATGACATGGATGATATACCGGATTCGGGAGTGTCGGGAAGACCATATGAAGCAGCTTACGGAGCAAGGAGACGTCGTGCTGTCAGATGGTGAGGATGAAAGATACTTATCTGGGCGGTGTAATCAAGGTACGCCTCATTAAACATTCAACCAAAACAATCTCACCAACTGGTGGAAAATATTCAAACGATATGGAGAATAAGGCGCTTGTGAGCGGTCTAGGAGTATTGGTTAGAGCTCGATTCCACTTGATGTTAGTTGATTATAGTGATGAATCTGAGATGAAGTTGAGGACAGACAGATACCTGGTAAACTGTGACATAGTCTCATTTGGTTGATCCAATATGTGATGAAAAGCAGATGCGCTGGTTTGATGGTCGACTAAGTCAAATACCACGGTGCCTTACATTTCTCTTTGTATCAATCTGTCGAAGCAGAAGTCACATATCCTCTTCAACGTATATTATCCTTCTGGAATTGTGTTACCGAAATCAGCCAACGGGATTCCAGTTATCAGGTCTGCCTTAACCTCCAAGTGTAAATCAAATCAGTTGTTTCTTGTCTATGTCAGGCGCACCGGACACTAGAATTGTGACAGAACTCGAGATATTCACTGAATCAACAATCCTGAATAATTTACAGTCAATTGCACAAGAGAATTGCTAACAACTTCTCCACTCTCCTGAGACAGATCCAGCACAGTATATTACTAATCATCCATGGATAGAACGACTGCCTAAGCGAAATCAAGTTGATGTATCGTATGCTAAGATACAGCTCGCGTAATACAGGCTTACCCACAGAATTCAGCCGACTATTTCCTTGGTCAGGAATGAAGTTCAGGCACACCTCAGATCCACTCTCCTGTTGAGTGTGATGAGCTGAGATTTGACACCGCATGCATATTCCATTCAACGGCTAATTTTGACACTCAGGCACTGATTATTGAAATATGATCCCACTCCAGCCACGCCACTGAACCGTGTATACCCACTTCGCATTGCTTTTGAACAATTCATTTTGCTGAATCCTTTGAATCTGTGGCTGCCAGCCCACAGAGTGTTATCTGTCAGACACTAAACTTTTAGGTGAAGGTGCGGCTCATCCCGCTCAGCCCCAGCTACTATCTGAATCTATGCCTGATGGATATGTGAAGGCTGCCGCTTAAATGCCGTAACTGTCATGCTCTATGTCAACCTATCATCTGGAGGAAGGTGTCTTCCACAGGCTTACCGTAGATGCACAGCCCTGGGCAATAAGTAACCACATTTAACTGGATTTTGACTAAGAACTATGTTCAGACCTTACATTTCAAAGATCCTGACATAGCTTCTGTCGTTCAGGCTCCATGATCGAGCTGCAGCTTGCGAGAGTGAACCTCCAAATACAGCATCTGCTCAGTGATCCTGCTGATGACAGGCAACTCCTGCTCACGTTTATACCACACTTCCTTGAATAGGCTTAAATTCGCAAAGCTTCCAATGCAGACTTAACTTCTTTCTGGCTCACTTGTATGTTTGGGCCGCCAAAAACCCATATCTTAAAATAGATTGTGTCAACCGATTGCTATCAAGAGAGCTCGAAGAGATAGAATCTGAATGCCAGTCTCTGCTTAGCAGCTCAATCAGTGACCGGTGAGCTCCCGCCCACGGCGTACCTTGAACGACTGAGGTTTGTGACAAATCATTCCCAGACGATATCTGATGTCCGCAAAGGTCCAATCCCAAGAGTGCTTAAAGAACAAATCGGGATGAAACCTTGAGTAAAGAAAAGGAAGCTTCTGAGAATACAAGTAACTGTCCATGTTAGGCGAGCCTGCAATTGCAGCCATTAGATTGTATCCTGCATGCCAACTCAATGCTAGCTACACCTCTATTGACCGGAACTGCATGCTGTTAGTGGTCTTTCCGCTGTCAGATGAAGCCTTATGATGCATTCATATCGTTCTTATGCACTGCTTTGAACCCCAATGTTTTTGTCAAGTCAACATTGTAGCATTGAGACTCACAATAAGTTTGTGATTAAGTGATGAGGTATTTACAAGATATTATGCGCAACATCTTGCTGTAAGTGACAATGGATGACCCATTCACTAGCAATCTTGGCATTGACGAGAACTGGAATTGATTGGATTACCCCTGAGTCTTCATTGTACCGCTCCTGCCCTTTCTATATGTTGAATCTCTCCTTTGTAAACCCAAAATCTCCATCCTCTCTTACACTGGCTGCATAGATATTGTGACTTCAGCAGACTTGGTCCACTGAAAGTGAAGTTCTGAATACGATATTGCCCAATGGATCGCTAACTCTGCAGCAGAATCCTAAAACAACAGAATATCATCAAAATTGGGTGTCCTTCCAATGGGTATACCATATTCGGAGAATGATATTTATCCACTATTAGCAACAAACTCAGTTTGAACCCATGTAACTTGAAATGCTGCCACTCACCAAGGTCCCAACTCTATTCTACATCCACATTCTACCAGATTCTTCAACACACCGACAATTCTGGGCCACATGGTCAGCTCTCATATGCTCGAACTAGAGGCATAATGAATTTCCTTTGGCGGAGTCATATGCAGGGGCGATCATGATCAACCCATCGCTCAGTATTCCACATATGTCCAGCCCTGAGAGCGAGTTAGTGATACAACCATGTTAATGGCTCGAGTTCTTCAGGTGTGTCGAGATCTTCAGGTGCGTCAGGTTCAACGTGTAGGTATGTTGGCGTAAACCAACCTCCAATTCTTGCGTCAATAGCATACTTCGATATCAGTGCTAACATTCAGGAATCGGGGGCATGGAGAATCCATCTAAACAAGTGCACCTGACACTTCCGAAATCACAACACAGAACTAGCATCAACAATATACATATGAACCTCCGACACTGTCTTCGGGACACTTTCCTGGCACACCTCCGAATGCATCCTGCTCGACCATGTGTTACTTTGTTGCCTTATTTTCCCGTTATTCTATTAGACTTCATACTATATTTACTCTTATAGCTTCTGTCTACATTCCACAACTTTACTTCATCAACATGGAACCTATGGCCAGCCAGGTGAGGAATCACTATTCACAGAAGCCTCAGGAAGCACACCTTGCGAGAACACTTGGACGTGCATTCAAGAAGACAACCAATTTTCCTTGCCGATCAAATGTTTGAACTCCAACCCAGCCTTCCACTATACTGCTAGAGATAGCTACTATCCCCGCTATAGTTCTGATGAAGCAGGATGATGACGATACCGGTCGGGAGATCAGAGATGAAGACAGTGAAGACCCTGGAGAACCCACCATGTCATCCGATATCCGAGAAGACAATTTGGACAACCGGCAGTGGGTCCTACATCTAGACCAGGCAGGCTGTGCAAAGGCATTGCAAACAACGAGGGTTCCACTGCCAAAGATACGGAACTGTGCCGATACTGTCATTGCCCGCACTTTTCTTCCAAATCTGCAACATCCAGCCAGGGCCATAGCTCCACCATTGCTCAAACGCCAAAAGTTAAACATCAACATATTCTGTGAGTCTGACATTGCACCCTCCCAGGCGCTCCCGCCTTGCAGAGCTGGTGGAGACCAGAGTGTTCCTCAACCAAAGGCCAGTGGAGATCACAACATTCCTCAACACCAAAAGGCTACTTTTGAGGTAGCGAAACAATTCAGGGAGGCAATCATATTCACAATGACTCCCTGGCCGATCATTTCCGATGAGAAGTACTCAATGGTTGATGAAGATTCCCAACTAGCCATTGAAGCCCAGGATCGTCAGCCGGCATTGGCAGGCACTCCTGAAGGTACACCAGCTGTGGATCAATTGCCCGGTGGTCCATCTCTTGAAATCGATCCGCAAAACTAAGATGCTGTAAGTGTTTACTCCGTTTTCCACTCCTCAATTGAACTTATGATGATACTAAACCCCAAAAATATACATAGTTAACGCTAAAGATTATTACCATTCGAGGGCGTTTGGCAGATGGAGCTCGTCGAACTATTATCCATAGTTACCGGTATGATTTAGGATCAGAGACAGAGCTTCGAATCCAATTTAAGGAGCTCCTATTTGATGATGCTTATCTCTCGAAGGTCATCAAAGATATCAATTCATGGTTCACCTGGATGGCAGTGTCTGACTTAATTTACCATCCAGTTTTCTTCACCACCAAAAGCTTGGGGCGACAGCCGACCACATCGCAGTTCTTTCAACCTCTCGCACCACAGACATTAGCTCTTGTGGCCGCAGCTATGAATTGTGTGCATTTCCGGTATGGCACTGGAAAGATGGTTCCAGGTATGTTTTGTCAACATGAATATTGAGGTAAAATTTGGCTTTCCACAGCAATAGATCGTATTACTGCAGAAGCCACTGCACTCATCAATTACACATGGTGGGCTTCTTCATACCCCCCCACCATGGTGCTCCTCCGCGATAATAGGTGCTCCTCCATCTCCATCGGTGCTCCTCAGCCTGCATTGGCGCTTCGATATTTCATTCAGCGCTCCATACTGCCTTTTCTGTCGCCGCTCCTCCTCTGGAATGGGCGCTCCTCAATGTACTCCTCGACCTTGATTAGAAGCACCTCTATTTCATTCCAGACTCTATACCTCCCTCCCCTTTCTGCAATGATCAGCATGGATGGGCTGCCCCGCTGGATAGGCGCTTCTTGGCCTGGATTCGCGCCCCTCAATTTCATTTCACACTCCTCCATCACCATCATCACTCCCCTTGCCTACCCTGCACTCCATATCAGGCACTCCTCCTTTCCTGGTGGCGCACCTCTTTTCCCCGCAAATTCATCATATTGCCTTTCAAACTCCATTTTGATCCACCGCTAGCTAACCTCTCAAATCCAATCTTTTAGATATCACAAATCCAGCCAAACAACATTGGGATTCAATTTCGCCCACTTACCAGGCCTGAATCATTTGGAAATACAAGGAGCGCCTCCAGCTTCTTTGGTCAGTTGATGAATTGCGTGTTCCTGCGTTTGTCGGCCGTGATGCAATGGAAGAGTCAACGGATACCATTGAGACTATGTTCGATCGATATCCTTCTATCGCTTAGTCGGGTTATTGTTTCTGGTTTACCTGCTTCAATTTTTGAATCACTCGTTATTTTCATTGGTTCTCCTCAATATTGCGATGCAACCAGTACAATGTTGAATGAAATGCTGGGTACTATAGTATGATTTAGAAGTTGATAATGAACAATAATCTGAGCATCATACATGGATGGTGATCTTATTGCTCATGTACATCCAGAGAATCTCAGATAAAGGCTGCAGTCCTTCCAATGAATATCCCTAAGAACCTAGGCATCTCTCACAGTTAGTTTGGGATTCCCGCATCGGTTGGGTGACAGTCCCAGGTGCTCCCAAACTTATCACAACCGCTCCCTTAATGCTCCCATACGAGCCATCAGAGATCCCAGTTACTCTGAAGGCCGACTGGGATGCCCTTCTAGGTTCTCATTCTTCCTTGAAATCAACGCTTCTAAGTTTACACTCCGCTTCCTCTCACACACTCCTGGAGGCTCCCCATGACTAAAATACATTTTGCTGATTTACCACTAGCAATTGTCAAAATATCAACCATTTGCACCAGGTCTGAGCGGAGAGTTATGCAGTTGGATACATGGATGAATACAGCATGATGGTCGTCATACATACAGGTTCGTATAGCGCATTGACGGCTCTTTCTATGACTGGTACATCATCACTGACTGAAATTTTGTTAGTAAATTTGATCTCTAATTTCATTTTTACTTTCTCACTTAGCAGTAACAGGCAAGATGATATCAGGTTCGTTGGTCGTCTATCAACTTCATTTGTGGTCTAGAACTATTGCATGGCCCGTACAACCCTTTAACATGCGCAGACATATTATCATGTCTCACAATTTGGTTACTGAAATCCAAAAAAGCTGATATGAAGTAATATAGGCACATGATTTGCTTTTCAAAGTGATATGTCTTCACAAATCGCAATTTGCCTATCTATTCCTCCAGTGCCACAGAGGCCTTCACCATAACTTCCTCCGAATCCAATTCCAATATAGTCATTTGCAACGGAAGCTATATACAGAGGTAAACGCACCACGGGACAACCCGATGGGCATTCTTCTTCCACCATGAATCTGATGCCACGTTGGGCAGGAGAGATGCAAAGCATTTAGTGTCACTGTGGTTTCCCTGAACTTAGCTTCATATGACTACGTCTTGGCCAAGAAGTCGCTGGCAGTATCCCCAATTGTCTGGGGATGATATCAACAGTCTCCATAAGATCTCCGAATGTTGTCAGCGCAGGTGTGGCTGCAATTCATCCTTTCCAGCTTAACAACTGCCGGAACCTTCAATTTGTCCTTGACATAGTTCTTATCCCTCGCACGTAGGTAGTCAGCATCATCGCCCCATCCTTGTTGCCTCCACTCCTCAAGCTTCATCTGCTTCAGCCAAAAACTTTCCATGCACTGCTGTACCGTTTTGGAGATTTTACCCATCTCCCAGTCAGGTCCATCATCTTGCTCAGCTTGCCCAGCTCTGTCTTATCTTCATTATCTTGCTCATATTCCCCATCCTCCTCATCATGGGAACTTGGAAGACTGCTCAGACTGTCTCCGATAGCATTCAATATCTCCTCAAATGTTGTTTTTGGCTTTCTGGTTGTCAATCCTGCCTTTTCAGCATTCTTCATATCTTCCTGCTCTTGCTTAATCGCTGTCTCTACATGTTGAACTCTCTTTCTTACCACTGCGGTTTCTCTATCCACATAATACTCGATCCATTTCTCTTTCACTTCATGCCTCAAAAAGTACCTTTCTTGTCTCTTCTCCACTGCGATCTTCTCTTTGGATCTTAAGCAGCTCATTGCTTCCAAGGGCTCTTACCGTTTCTGCTTCCCAGCCGCTCTTGCCTTCATTTGCGTAATGACACTGTTGTGTGGATCACTTTATCGATTTGCTGTGTTTGCCCGCCAGAAGTGGCAAACGGTTCTTGTTAAGAGCATGAACCATTGTATTTTGTGTTGACTTTATTGTTGGGCGAGATATTGGATGTTTCAGGATATGGACCACATGGAGACAAGCTGCATCTTTTATGACAAGGTTGGTATGTTTGATCAACTTGAACAACCCAATATCTGCATTTTGACCATGACTGCATTGGGAATAGTAATGCAGACCATACAGTATGAGTTGATTGTTAGCATCTGGTTCATGTGAGATCTCGGGTATTTCATCAGACAAATATCACCAGATGCCCTTTCCGTCAAAAATTACTTTGTATATCTTACACAAGCGAAATTCCGGCTGTGATTCACCACTACTTATCCCTGTAAACAATCACACAACATCGGACCAACTTACTTCAAATCCCCTAGATGGTTGGAAACCTCTGCAACCAGCAGCTATACACAGTAGGATTCATCTTGAGTGGAATGTGCAAGTTGACTGTTACTTCTTCCATTTCCCCTTGAAGCTAACTATATATTCCTCAGGACTTCCCACTTCTTTTTGTGATTATCTTCTCCTTCATTTCCACACGGGCAAATCGTGGCTCCATGCGCAGCTCAGCAATGTGCAAGCGGATCCGAATCGAGCCGACCGAAAGGCGCTTGATTCAATGCGCCACCACCTGGGACACAGCAACATTGCACAAAGCCGTTAGTGCACCATGATGCTGTTAATGCAGCCACCGAAAATATATCCCGGGATGCATATTTAAAACAGATTTGTAATCCCAGATGCAGCAAGAAGCAGATGCAGCATGCGATAGGATGTGAGTAAATCCGTATCATGGTAGATGGCTGTCTCCTCACTATATACTATACAGTTGGTATACATAGACAGCTACATGGCCAATTTATAGCTGCTCATAATGCTGAACCTCCAGGGTCAACAAATACATTTCTCCACACTGTCCGTGTTGCCGAATATATTCAAGTTGCCAGCTGTGGGATTTTCGTTGACGAATTTCATGATAAGCATCCCTGTGTGTGGACCAAACAGGCTTTAAACACCTCAGAACTGGCTATGGAAGCGTACATGGCAGAGCTAATAGCCGCATCTCATTGTTAGAAGCAGCAACTAATTTCTTGTAGGTTTTCAACATGTCTGGCACTATGGCAAGGCAAGGAGGTTGGGTACAGCTAGAAGAGTCCAACATATGATTTGCCGTTAATATGGCCCAAATTGTCAAAGGGGGGTTTTCGTGCGCCATTATAGAAGAAACGCAATTTCTGAACAAGAAAACTGGCGCTAAAGTCCGAGAAGAGAGGAAGCGGGGAGTTGAGTTTCCTGTGCATAGAAATGTTGAGGCTGCGATAGAAAGACACCCGGCAATTGTTCGTGGAAATCAAACAGACAGCCACCTACCTTGCCAAAATGGCACAGCAATGAATCCACAGACATGCTGGAGGCACATAGGAACTGGTGCACCTCCACCAGACCAATGCAGAGAGCCAACAGCAGAACCAATGCCACCTCCACCCGGAATACTGCCTGCACCACCCAGTGACTATGAAGGAGCTGAAGGTTCACAAACCAAAGGTTTGCCAACCGCATATGTGTATATACATACTCCTCTTCCCAATTCTCAATGTTTCAACCTTGATGCATATGCCAAGGATAGCAAGCGCAATAAAGATTTTATTCCAGATTTGCTGGCTGAAGAAGGAACATCCACTGGTTAGTACACTATCTGCGGCATGGTGATGCACCTGACATCAATTTTGCAGAGGAGAGCAGCCTATTGAGCGAACCTGCAAGTGCAGATGAGCATTCATAGAAAGGAACTGGAGGATTGAGTGTATTATTATCTACAATCTGCGGAGACTTTAAAGTATATTTTAAAGTATATATTTATATGCATTATTAAAGAACAATGTAGTGATAAAGGAGAATGTACATGAAGATGATAGAAAGGCTGCCAAAACACCATTGATGATATCCTATGCCAAATAAAATGATTGCGTATTGCTGTTATGCCCATGGCAAAATGAGCCTCACCAGAGCGTCAACAATTTGTGGTCAGGTAAGTCAGGTAAGTAAAAAGTGATTTGTTCATTATTATACATCATCAAAGTATTGGTTGCCTTTATAGGCAAAAGAGAATGCAACATGCTCCATGTCCCATCTTGAAATGAGCGTCAACGGAGCATCAACGATTTTTGACCTTACATCTCGGGTAATCTATGCAGTGCTTGATCACAGACATCTATATACAAGGAGCCGGCAGCCTGTATAGCCAGATAAGCAATAGATATTGCCACGACACCCTCCTGGACAGTAACAACCTATTACATTTCCAATGCTGCACCTAGGTGTGCATGAGCATTTTGGCCTATAAAAAAGATCAAAACTTCATATATAGAGAATAACAGCCACATTGCGCTTTGATTTACCACAATGCAAGCCCAACAATTGTTGATGCTCATTTTCAACATAGGGCAGGGAGCATGTCGCTTGCTCTGTTGCCTATGAGAGCGGCCAATACTTCGATTACATATAACAATCACCAAATTACTTTTCAATTTCCTGACTCACGAGACCAAACATCATTTATGCTCCTTTGACGCTGATTTTTAGGAGATAGTAGCGATGTTGTCGCTGGCATTTTTGCTAATAAAGGCGGCCAATATTTTCATTATGCCTCACAGCAACCAAGTTTCTAATTATTTACCTAACTTACAAGACCAAAAATTGTTGACACTCTGTTGACACTCATTTTCAGAATGAGGCCGGGAGCGTGTCGCTTCCTCTCTTGCCTATAATGCCAGCCAATACCTCATTTATGAATGTCTGCAACCAATCGCCACTCACATTACCCAGGATGCAAGACCAAAAATCGTTCACGCTCTGGTGACGCTCATTTTCAGGATGGGGAAGGGAGCGTGTCTCTCCCTCTTATGATTATAAAGGCAGCCACAACATCAAAAAAAGACAATAACATACCAAAGTCAATACTTTGCGATTAACAGTACAATATCTGAATGCAATGGGACAAAGAAAAACCCGAAAAGCAGAATTAGAGATTTGAACCAACGGGCCTAGCTGAACCTGGCAATACCCCTGGGTTGATGGGTATGGGTATGGGATTGCCCCGCCAAGAGGCAGCAGGTCAGGTTTTTGGACCGGTCTAAGACCAAACCACACTGTTTTGGTTGTCCGAACCTGGAGTGCTGGCTGGGTACCTCGACCGGCTGCTCGCACCAGCACCATCTGTAGATTTCTCCTCCACCCTGCATTTATGGTTAGGCACTCCACTGTTTGTGGTGGCACTCCTCTTATTCCCCCGAATTTATCAAAACACTTTTCAAACTCCATTTTGATTTACTGCTAGCTAACATCTCCATATTACCTCTGTTGGATATCACAAATCCCGGCAAATGACTGAAGAATTCAATTCCACCTACTTGTGCAGCCTGAGTCATTGACAAATATGAGGAAGAACTCCAGCTTCTTTGCTCAATGATGCATTGTGTATTGGGGCATTTGTTGTCCCTCATACGATGGGTGAGTTCGTGGATGACATTGCCCTAATCATTGATTGATATGATATATTTGGTTGGTCAGGTGTTTATTTTTGGTATACCTGCTTTCCTAACCAAATCATTTACAAATTTCTTTTGTTTCCTATTATCGGGATGCAAAATGTAGAATTTTGAATAAAATGTTGGCTATTATACTATGATTTGGAAGTTGATAATGAACAAATATCAATGTATTATATTCGACGTGCGGGGCATCTTTGTATTCCCTTAGATCTCAGGAAACTCTGATAATCTATGCAGTCCTCCGAGTAAATATTCATAATAACCTGGGCATCTCTGAAACCTTGTTTGGAATTCCCCTATAGGTTGGATGATGGTATCAGATACTTCCAAAGTTTTCTCCAGTACTCAATCATACTCCCAAACTTAGCAACATCACTTTCATGGTGCACTTGTACATGTCATCAGAGATTCAAGTTACTCTGAATGACGACCAAAATACCCTCCTAGGGTATCAGTCTCTCCTGAATTTGACCCTTGTTAGTTTGTTCTCTGTCTCCTCTCACACACTGCTGGATGCTCCCAGTGGCTCAAATGCAATTTGCTGATGTCAAAGCTGTTAAATTCTACCACCAAGTCAAAGTCCACTGACTGGCAGTACACAAAGACATGCACAGAGATGTCAATCAAGATGTCTACATCAACCCAGATGCTACTGAAGCCATCTGTCAACAGCACACACCCAGGATGTTGAATGAATGATAACCAAAGCCCAACTTCGCAATACCCTTGCCAAGTCAATGTCAAACACGGATGACTACTAGCTGCATGATATATTCTACTGTGCAAACGGAAGTATTGTACTATGGCTCTGGAACTTGTTGGGCTACTGTGGAGACAGAGGAAAGGTTCACATAAGGAGCGGCTCAGCGGAACGCACACACCAGAAAGGGGAAAATGCGTATCCACATCATTGCGTCAATCGGCAGCAAGATAAATATTACTCGCTCAGATAGAGAATACACTATCGTCACTTCAGTCTACTACATTGGTAGCAACACTTTCATATTGGCTTCTCCTACACCGTATATGTGCCGGAGCTCAATTTGATTTGAGGGACAGTAGTTAAAACGATCACAGATGACGTTCAGACTGGGAAAAAGAGGAATTTCGCACTAACGAAAGACCATAACAACAAACACGATACCTGCTGCTGCGCACCTTGACCCCGCTGGGGGTCGAATGTGTGAGAATGCTGATAGGGAACAGGACACAGTGGCAGATGAACTTGTCGATTCACAAAAGCAACTGGACAACAAGGTACAGGCCCTCACAGTGAAACAGATGGAGTGCGACAGCTTGGCGCTAGTGTTAGCAATGGTTCCGGACCGTCACTTCGGGTCTGGGTCCGGGTCCAAACCGAACCGTTGCCAAATTGGCGGTCCGGGTCGTCAATAAACCCGAACTGCCCACTCGGGTACGGTTCCATGATAAACTCCCAACCCGTCTGAATTGGGCGGGTTGTCAGCAGGTCGCACAGCGGGTCCATCTATAGATTCATATAAGGCTCTTGTATTTGCAGTGTGTTAATAGTATCTTATCACAATAAAGTTTTCAGCAACCATTAATGAGCTTTTGCTTGTTGAGCAGTTTGCAATATCGATTAATTTGGTATCTGTGTTTCACCTCCAATATATGGTATTTTTGCCTAGAGAGGCAGTCAATAATACAGTTATGCACGCGAAAATCCGCGCGATGCCTTGATTACGCAATATGCAAGTCCTAAAACAGTTGGCGCTCCGTTGACGCTCATTTTCAGGATGCTGCAGGGAGCATTTGGCTGTTGCTTTTGCCAGTAAAGACTGCCAATATCGCATAAATGGATGGCTGCAACCAGTCGGAACATAACTTACTCAAGATGCAAAGCTA
>Ga0307515_10006792_pt1 | contig 22762 bp, 19 predicted proteins | sample 17_EM_MG_FD_194513 | JGI IMG/M metagenome (GOLD analysis project Ga0307515, IMG submission 194513) | Populus trichocarpa ectomycorrhiza microbial communities from riparian zone in the Pacific Northwest, United States - 17_EM | ecosystem: Host-associated > Plants > Roots > Unclassified | place... | reverse complement strand
GAGATCCTTGCTGCAAATGGCGGTTGTGTATCTATACTTTTTCGTGCTAGGGAGTCGTGTGATGACCATATCTACCACATACGGCGGGCCAAGTGCGATCACAATGCGTGATATATAGTGACGACCGGTGGACCTAACCCTGCTCAGATATGTTGATCTGGCCTCAGAGTCATCGTGGAACTGAGCACGGTCTGGCATGACAACATCAGCGAAAGTATCATAGGATCGAAGGATACCCGCAGACTCATGTCGCCGGAGGCTGAATCGTAGCAACACGAGTATTGACTTCCTCACTACCGTCATAAGCGAGAATCGCCATCGTCTCTACTTGACTTGCACTCTGGATGGTATACTGGTTCCTCGCCTGGGCCAGCATCTTCAGCCATATTTCGCTTCCGCCTCTTGTTCCGCCAAAAGTCCTCAGCTGCGTCATGGCCGTGACGATACCTGCAATCTCTCCCCAACCAGCTTTCTCTCTGAATACAAATCGTTCACTTTGGTTGGTCTACTGACATATATACAGAGGAGAGCCCATATATATATATAACTGGGGATCATTCATTCATCCATTCACCTGCCATTGGGAGCCTGCGAAAAAGCATGAGTCTCTTCCATCTATTTGTTAGGATGCGGGGCTGGAAGGAGGCTGAGATTCCCGGCAGTATCGCCACTCATGTTTCGCAAAGAAATACCCGGATGAACGGTATAGGAAGGGAGTCCCAATTCGAGAATCAGACTGGTCCTAAACTACCGGTGTGTACATGCTTATAAGGAGACTGCATGTTGGGCCTACACTTAACGGCCGTGGCATGAATCTCGAAGGTGGGGAGCACACTACTATCGCCGAGAAGTCGTTCAGTCGTGAAAGAGACAGCCTTGCAATGAATAGAGAACGACACAGAGCGGAGAACTACGGAACAAGGGGGAGAAAGAGACCATCGTAGAGAATTGGGAGAGTTAAACTACAAATCGGGGCACAGCGGGAAAGTTTCCATCGAATATGTAAGCAAAAACTTATTATTTGATACTAATGCAAGCGTCCTGGCGATGCAGGACTATGTGATTGGGGTGAAATGACTTTGACTGATATAGCCAGCTGAACACTGGTCATTGGACCGAATATTGACTAGAGGGATGTGACCGTAACAGCCATTGGGAGCTCTGTTGCGAAGAACTCGAGAGTAAGCTGCGGCTTCCTGGTGGCCAGGATGTCTCTTATTTTGGAATGAGCATCCGGATTCTCAAGGCGTTCTGGAAGCTGGGCCAACCAATTTTCAAGTGAAGTGAGGCTGACCCAAGTCAGCTTGGATTTGACGAGCTTTAGGAGGTTTGCAAGGAAAGGAAGAAATCCCTGTCGTTCATCAAGTGACATTTGTTCGAGGGCTTCAGCAAGACATTGGTAGGCAGGTAGTCCATGCATGCCTAGGGGCTGCACAATGGAGAACAAGAGTGCTGAAGCAAGGTCACAGCACCAGGATGACGGGAGCATGGTCCATTTTGGGACAAGACTTGATATCAGGAACCCCCATGATGGAACCCTCTCCCAATAGTGACCCTTACAAAGTACATGAATAAAGTGTTCAGCCCACTCATATCCCATTGCTTCTGGGATGAATATCCTAGTGCTGTTCGCACCTCCAGGTGTACCGGACTGGCGAATAGGGACCAGGTTAAGGCACCACTTAAGTGCATGTGTACAGACCCCACGGTCTTTGGACCAGAGAAACACTCTGAGAAGCTCTGGATCCACCTTAAGCCCGTTGGCGCCCTCGTGCTCAGCGTTTGCCAAAGTGTCATAGAGGGCAAGCCGAGCCTTTGCGATATGCACTTTCTCAGGCGTATCAGACCATTCTAACTTCCCCATTTCCTCCGGGAGAAGGTACGTTTTCGGGGCAAGAAGAGTGTCCAGATGGAGCAGAACCCAATGATCAAGCTTCTTTGGAAGACTAATGGCTTGACCATGAGCACAGATTGCCAACTTAGATGACAGCTTTCGGAGCCAATCTGATGAAGCAGATGCCGATTTTTGGACATGCTCCACAGCAATCTCCAAGATATGCAGGCCGAAGAGCTGTAATGTTGAGTGCTTAGTAATAGTATCTTTAATAACTCCATAATGAGCAGGAAGAGGATCGTGGCGCTCTGTAAGGGGTTTCCGGGTGACAGCCATGTACAAATAGACAGCAAGCTTGCCATGATCATAGGCATCTGAGAATTGAAATATAGTATTCGGAATACGTGTGTGCTTGAGAATGTTTGCAAAAGTAGAGCGTGCATGAGCTTGCTTGGTGCAATCAATGTAGAGCGCAGCAATCATGGAAAGTCGAAAGTCATTGAGCAAATATAATGACCGTCGCCATTGTCTCCAATCCCCTTGGAGAAGTTCCTTGATAAATTGAATGCAATCTTCACTCCAAAGGTCCAGGGCATCAATGCCGTCAACTCGACAGAATGTCATGGGTACAGACCCAGAGGCGGAGACAGTCCCTGGCAGGGTGTAGAGACCCTCAGAAGAATCAATAAATCCTTGGTTCATGGCTGATTTGATGGTGCGCAGAGCATAAATGACTGCGGCTGTCAATGGAACTTTGGACCTCCTGCTCTGTTCTGTGCTTGCAATATATGTAAGCACAGCTGCGGAAAATCCAAGATATGTATCAAGCGGGAACCGTGAAGTGCTACGGGAAAATGATCCGAAATTGCGCATGTTCTGGTGGGAAGTGTTCACCATCCAGAGGAGCTCGGCATCAGCAGCATCACTTGGCTCAAGAAATGCAATTGTCCGCCACAGGTCACGCGGAGAGGAGTAATCAAGCCAGCAACGCAAATAGGAAGAGAAGAGAACATTGACTGGCAAGCGTGGCCCTTGACTAGGAGTTTCCCTGCTACCCAAATGGTGCTGTAATATAAGGTCCAACTGCTGATCAGCAGTTTCGTGGTTGTAACAAATCATCATAGTGCGGGCAAGACTCCAGGCAGCAGAAACCGAGAAGGTGGGTTGATCTCTAAGCAACCTGAAAGTAATATGGAGCAATTCTTTCCACTTCTCCATATCGAATGGCCGTAGTGTAGGATCTTTGACCGGCTGATCGAGCAGCTCCAGGAAGATCGGAATATTTTCCACGGCTTCAGCAGTTGTCTCAACCAGCCGTTCGAGGACATGAACATGAGTCTGAGGGTCAATACCAGAGCTAGAACGGGGTACCACGTTGCTCTTTTCAACGCTTTTAGGGTTGTGGTGTCGCGCAAGGGTAGTCACTCCTTCGTTCGAAGGTAAAGGCAGCGTGGTTTTATAGGAAGCATCTGCCTCGGCCTGCTGTCCTTGAGGCTGGCGAGGACGGCTGTGAAATGAAATGGAAGAAGCAATGCGCTGGGTGCTTTGAGTAATGCGAATATGCCAGGTTTGCAGCGTAGCGAGGCCGCGCGCAAGAAGACGAGACACAGACGAGGAGAATGGCGCATAATTGTGTACGATGGAAACATATGTGGTGAAGCCATAGAAGCCAATGACAGACACAAAGATGAGTGAGCACAAGATGGCAGATGGCAGATGGAGAGGGATGATGAGAATAAGGAGGCCAATACAGAAAAGAAGGAGAGATGCTTGGATGAGGATAGGGAGGAGAGCAACGAGCTCATACAGCTTCCAGCGTTCAAGCGCTTGCAGTCGCCGTTCACGTTCTTGTGCGCGGAGATGTGCAACAGTGCACTTTCTCCATCCACGGTCAAACTCCTGCAACCAGCCTTTCACAAGCATCGCAAGAGATGCGTCGATCAAAACAAGCGCGAGGCTGAAGAAGAAGAGCATGTTCACCGCAGCAGCGTTGGAGGGGACTTGAAAGGCCATGGGCTCAAATGCAGGCGTTGTCGAGTTGCTGAGCTGTTGTGAAATGTGGATGAGCACGTTCATTGCGACGTCAGTGCTGTTGGGCTGGAGTTGGGGGATCAAGAAGACAAGGAAGGCAGAAAGGAAGGCGGCAAATAGACCATCCTGGAATCAGGTCAGTAAATATATAATGTGGAGAGTGTCCGGACATACAAAGATGAGCACGGTGTCTGCCAAATCTCGCCACTCGACCTCCCGGATGTTGTCATCCACTGCGGCCATTTCGTTGTAGTATTCCCATATCGATTTTTCATTCCCAAGGGACTCTGGAGGAGCATCACTCTTGTGTATTATTCCATCTCGCTGAGCAGCTCACCGAGCAGTCGGGTCACGATTGTGCGAACTTTCTCTTCGTCTTGGCAGCACGGAATCAGCAGATAAGACGGTAAATGTAGCGTTACACTCACCGATATAACCCCGGTTGGTGGAGAAAAGTGGCATTCTGGCTGTGATGTGAACGTGGTTGTGGTCAGGTAACATGCACCCCGGTGCAAACACTCCGAACGAGCAGAACATTTACTGGCCTTTACCGCACCCTCTGGGGTTGCCCTGTCATATTGTGGGCTTGGCATCATTCGGGTTCTCTGAACAGCAGTCATGACTCTCCCTGTGCACTGCTTCGCTGCTTCCTGCCCAATTCAAGGGGCTGCTTGGTCATGTTCAGGTCCTCCCACACTCAGCCTGCAGGTCCTCTTTGTTCTTCTTCCTTCACTCCTTCACTCCTTCACTACATCGCTCTTTCGGGCATATGCCGCTCGGAAGGCCCGCCAGTATCGGGACGACATCAACACCAACTGCAACCTTCAAACGGCTGTACAATGTGATACAAAGCAGCCCATCATGTATGTATGTCAAGCTTGGAAACCGACGCACCTTTATATTGTGATGAGAATCAATGAATATCGGGGCATTGAGAATATGCAAGACGACTAGAGAGGGTATTGAGTGCTGGATAGCGCGTTGACAGCGGGAGCAGGCCAATGGCCAGATTTAATATCATATCGATAGGTCGGTTTTTTGGGACTATAGAAGCCTCGATCTTTCTGACCTAATTTCTCCTCATATCCTGAACCGTATTTTTCACTCGACGGGCGCGAGATCGAATGTCAAACGCACGGAGATGAGCCAATTTGGGGGTCAGGCGTGAGAGAGAAAGGGGCAATTGTTGGAGGAGGAGTCTCAATTTTTTCATCGGGTTATCGTTGCATCGCAACCCTTTTGACTTGCCTCGTCGTCGTGGACGTCGCAAATTTAATAGGGTTAAAGCTAAGCGAAAGGAGGTCCAATTCGTAAGTAACAAACTGTAATATAGTATTACGTACCTAAGCAAAGGCTACGGTACATTGGTGAGACACAGATCACGTTGTAGTATGTACGCGGCTCAGTTCGTAACCGAACCTAGTAAGTCCATCGGCAAATGGATCTTTAACTAAGGGTAAAGACATCACGGAACTATGAGGAACACAACGATCGCAATATAATACGGAACAGAATTACTGACCGATATTGCCCGGCACCAGGCACATGATGTCCACTCTCGGGGCAGCGTACCGATCTTCAACAAATAGAAATATGGAGCGACTGCCGGCACTGTCGTACTTCATTTCCTGTGCGCTGCGTACAGCCACTTGCCACCGTTCCGTCGTCATCCCAAGACGCCCGAGGCCGAGTATAGCAAAGACAGGGAGTTCAAGCAGAGGCACGACGACAGGGTCGAGAGATGAACTGTGCAACCCGGCCCCGACTGCTGACTCAGTCGATGTCACCTCGTAGCAGGCGCACGGCTCACGAATACACCCAGAACGACTCATTTGACTCATTTCTGCCACCTTGACCTGCCCTTGTAAACGTGAACCTAGCTTGTCCAGTTCGACTCCACTTCCACGAGAGCCTACCCAACAGGTTAAGGCTGCCCTCCAAATCGGAAATCTCCCTCGACCTGACATCCTAAAACGGTAATAACAAGCCTACGTGGTCGGTCTCATTGTAGAGTCCGAGCTTAGGATCGCCGATTTGATTTCGCTCGAGGTCCGCCGACGAACTCGGCATCACCCGTACCCTTGGTAAGCACATTCGGCAGATTATTTCAGCAGTTCTCACATGATAAGCCGCCCTTGGACAAGGCCGCCTGCCTTCTAATCGTGCGGGATGAGCCTCAGGGTATACCGATATATTTGTAGTCGCTTGAAGCCTTGGTGAACAACGGAAGAACATCGCAGGAGAGATAACCGAAGGTGTACGATCCAGGAGGTGCGTTGCGGAGTGTGATGAGTCTGCCAGTTGCGCGAATGGGTCTGCTTGACCGAGCGCGTCATTTCCTATGTTATGTGCAAGAAACAATATGACGTCAATTTGATGATGTACAGCATCAAACTATGCATGCGAAGGGCGGGATAGGTCCGAGTTCGGCCATTGTGCGTGCTAGACGGGGTAAAGAGTTGCCAGTCAAAGGCGCAGTGGGTACCCTGTCTATGTGTCATCGGTCATTATTGCAAAGAACTCCGCTTCGTTGATTTCACCGTCACCATCTAGGTCGAACTCGTCGATCATGGCTTGCCTAAAGGATACGCCATAGTAAGGAAACATAAAGAGTAGAGAGGGTATAGTTGTGAACTGGGAGTGCCGCTTCACAGCCTTGCAAACGGACTCACAGTTCATCATCATCTAAATGCTCGTTCAATTCTCGCACGACGCGTTTTAGATTTTTCAGACTAATACGACCAGTTTTATCATCGTCAAACAGTTGAAATGCGCGTTTAATCTCCTCTGCTGGGTCCCTTGCAAGAATTCGTTCGGCCACTGTTTCGTGGATATCAGCATTGGAACGGTTCGTCAAATGTTACAACAGTGCTTACTAATCTTCGCAAAGTCTTCGTATTCAATGAGATTGTGCCCAGACTTGTCGTGGTCACGTAAAATCTTCAAGACTTCCGCCTTCTTCAGGTCAAAGCCAAGAGCACGCATAGCGACCTTGAGCTCGTGATAGTCGATGGAGCCATCTTTATCTGCATCGAAGAGATCAAACGCCTCTTTGATTTCTTGCTTCTGTTCGTCGCTCAACTCTGGACGGTCCCTCGGATGGGCGCGTCGCTTGGCCTTTTGCGCTGTAGTATACATTGAGCCCCCAGCACGCTCTCTGGAGATGTCTTGACGCGGTATTTTGACGCGGTTGCGCGTGTCGCGAGCAAAGGCCGAGTGTGGGTTCGTTCAAGAGGCGTTTGTTGGTTACACTGTTTCCCTAGAACCTATACAATTTGATCTTTGAGCCCAAAGGCTAGTACAAACGCTTTCGTGGTTCGAGCAGACATTCTAATACATTAAGGCGATGCCTATACAGCTAGAATGGCGACTATGAGTGGCCCTATTACTGGGTGACCATACTTTGCGATACACTCTATGATCATAATATATATTTCCTCTATGTCAGTGGTACAAGACCCTGTTTGCACATAACTGGCCTTCTGGCCGGCTGGCTGGCTGGCCAACCTGACGGAGAGCATGGAGGGATGAACCAATGGCGGACATCTGCTGATGATGTACTCAAGCAATCCCGTGTAACTATGCCGGGAATTCTCAAGCGAGGTGTTGGCCATAGAGAATGGTCACGCGTTCGGACGACTTTTTGTCGTAGCGGAGAAGACCAGTCCGGGAATGATGCCCACGACATTAAGGGTGATGTCGAATTTCCATGGGTGATGAAGTCCAGAAGGTTTGGATGAGGACATTGCAGGCGTTGGGTCGATTGCGGTCCAGTTAACCTAGACCGCCAATCATAAATAATGCAACTCAAGGACAAAAAGCATCAACTGCAGGGCCGTATGGCCACCTCCCGGTATGCGAGGATGATGGTATATCCGATGAACTCTGTTAGAAGCGCTTCAGAAGCTCCGAAGGATTGACAGGGCATTCTCTATAAAATGTATTGGTGAAACTAACTATGACTAGAGTGTATCAGTACGATGTTTGGTCTTCAGGTTTCGGACTCACCGTCCACGCAACTACCGAAAACCTCGATGAAGAAGCCTTTGATGCGATATATCAAGATCGCAACCAAGAAGAAGTGTGTGTGCTACATACCGGGCATGAGTCAAAACTGCTCGGTTGGTGGGGTCAAGACGAGTCTCAATCAGCTCAATCAAGATATTTCTCCATGTATCGTAGAATGACTGAGTGTACCAGTGGTTGACGACGTTCCTCAGGGTGGCTGACATGTAGGAAGCGGCACCGACAGTCAAGGCGATGTCGTTAGCGGCAGCCATAACGCCGAGATACGATGGTTCCAAACGAAATAGATGTGTACAGTTGTACTGATAGAGGTCGAGGACGAAATATTTGGTACGAGGGAGTGGATTAACCTTCATGCAGCACTAGAGCTACGACGTACCATATCATACCTTCCGCTGTCACTGACACACGCCGTATGGTACTAGCATTTAGCCTTGGAATTGTACGACGACGTGGTCATTTACGTATGCCTTTCAATGTATTGTTGTGGTTGATGGAACTCCCAATACCTTTAGCTTCTGTGCTATGGCTGAGAAAGGAATCTCGGCGGAGTAGTGTACTGTAATTCGATGGAGACCACCCATGTGCGTGTGTGGCATTGCGGCATAGGCTAGCCCAAGGGAACCGATCCTCCTGTTCTCCTGTTCCGTAGAGTCCCGCAATCCCGTACGCAGATGTGAATACCCGATATCCCCAAGGCGTTTGATAGATATCGTATATCCGAGGTTCCAAGGTTCCAAGGTACTGGAATAGTTAACAGCTCGGGAGGTCGGGACCAACCCGGTGTGCGGTTTGCCATTTTTCGACTTCGACCTTAACTTGTCCGCCCCTCCAAAAAGCCTCGCCCTCGTTGCCCTCGTTGTCCGTTGTCCTCACCATAAAAAGAAGAGTATGCAACGACTACGAGCACCATCGTCTTCCGTCGCGCGTGCGCTTCGCCCGGCGACTCGCCCCGTTTCCGTCGTCGCGGTCACTGCACGCTCCCAATCGTATTTGCAGCGTTTGCAGCAAGTCCGGCACGCGTCTTCGGCTCACGCAGAGGAGACATTCGAAGAGTTTACTGCCCGGTACACGTCCTTCTTCAAGGCCGTCCAAGACATCTTCGAGCTCCAGCGTGGCCTCAACAACTGCTTCGCATACGACCTCGTCCCCGCGCCTTCTATCATCGAGGCAGCTCTGCACGCTGCCCGCCGTGTCAACGACTATGGAACTGCTGTGAGGATATTCGAAGGCATCAAGGAAAAAGTTGAGAACAAGGCGCAGTACGAGGCGTACCTCACTGAACTGAAAAACGTAAAAGATGAATTGGGTGGGTCGGAGAGTGCATGTTTATCATGTGAGAGGTGTTGATTGGCGTTTCTCTCCCTAGGCGTTCACACGAAGGATGAGCTCTACACCTCGTCGTAACTGGACCCTCTGTGAGTCTGCACCAGCATCATTTTAATGCCTGTCTGTCTTGCCGCTGACATCAGTTTCGTCGAGTAGCTTGAATAAACTAATGCGCATTCACTCCACACAAGGCCCTCGCTTCACCGATGAATATTCACCTTGTTTCCTCTCTTTCAAACCGAGCCGAACCCTGTCGGTGGCTGAGAAGGTACTAATGTACTCTAAGTGTCCAGCTACGGCTGCTCCGGAGAGTCCAGCAGCGAGTTCGTAAAATGTGAATTTCGTAGGCAGTCGGCGATGCAGGCACGATTGCTTTTGACATTTGGCACATGGAACATCCAGTCGATTATTTAGTTACCCAGCCCTTACTAGAACGCTCCCTTGCGTCGTCACCACTACGCCCTACCACACTTCACAACCGCCTATGTCCCTCCCCACCTATTTAGCTGGTACCCCGACATTCTCCCCATCAGCCGCCCCTCTACACCCATTCGAGCATCACCCTACCAGTCGATAAAAGGTGTTTCCTTTGATGCGTTGCGACAGTGGACTCAGTCGAGTTCGACCTGCGTCGCTTCGGAGCTTCTCCACTGGCCAGTAGGTGCGCGGTTTGGGGACCAGAGCCACTTTGCCCGTCAAAGGGCGTGGGCGTGGACCAGGTGCACACATATCAAGGTCTGCAGTCCCTCTTCCACCTTGGTGATGCTCTTAAGACGAACCAGTCTCCTCCCTCATTGAGCACTTTCTTCGTTCCATCCCTGCTCGCGCAATCTGTGTGTCCTTACGGTGCGCCAGACGCCTTGAGTTTTTGTTTTAGTAGATCCAGGACAAGTCGAGCCCAGATAAGACAGGACGCATTGAGTTTGGGGCCGATCAAAAGCGAAGGTACGTCCGAGTCATCCCGTTTCTATCTCTCGGTTCTTGTCTTCCCTCTCTATACCTTCGCCGTCGCTCATCCACCACAGCCATGAAAGGTGCCCTGGGAGTTCGCCCTACCGACGTGCTGGTCCTGCCTGTTCGAGCTACCACAACTACCACAGTGGTGCAAGAGATTTCCATTGCTGACGTACCCGAAAGTATGTCTCCCTTCTTCTTGATTCTCTTCGCCCTGGTTAAGCCTCCGTAAACACTGACGCTCCCGCCACACCCCATACGAATAGTATACTCCTCGTCCACGGATGAAGCTCATCTGCAGTCTTTCGTCGAGTCCAACAAACCTCTCGCGCAGCAGTACCCGCGGGGCGGCCAGGACCCCTCCTCCAGCGGTGCTAGTACCCCATCCATGACAGCTGGTTCGTCTGCCGTCGCGGACTCGCCCATCTTACTACCCGCGGCCTCCCCCTCCAACACAGAGGTACCAAGGGGTGGCGAGAACCAGATGCGGTTCGTAGGTCGGTCGCAGGATGTCGTCGCACTCGGTGCGTCTGGTGGTCCCCCAACCCTCGGCGGTGAGACCGCAGGTGGTTTGAGTACTACCACCTCCAATATTGGTGGTGGGACCGCGAGTGGCACCACGATCGCCCGCCGCAAACCCGTCCCGTCGCTCGTACCCCCACCAGTGCTAGTAACAGTCGAAAAAGGCAAGATGGAGATGGAGTTAGACGTAAACTGGAACATATCTTCCTCCGCGCTGCCCCCGCTTTACACCCCCGCACCCTTGCCTTCTCCTCACCGCGCATACCTCTCGCCCAACGACGCTGAGGGGAGTAGGAGATGGAGCGGCTCATATTCAGACGATACTCTCGCCGTGATGGAGGAGCAGCGCCGTAAACGTGCCGTGCTGCATCGCCGGCACCAACCTGATGTCGATGACGCCGCAGAGGACGATGAGATACCTGAGCCTGATCCCGAGGAACAGGGGGGCGTAAGGGGCGTGGAGGTCGTGGAGGTCGTAGGTGGTGTGAGTGCCCAATTGAATGGCGGCGGTGGTATCATCCCGTTTCCTGCCAAGCACGACTCTCTGGGTCACCCCCCGAGCACAGCGCAGCGCCAGCTTCATCACCAAGCGACCGGGACCGGTGCAAGACATAAGCGTGAGCAAGTCAGGGATTCGACGTATACAAATGCGACGAAGGATACGAATGGGAAAGCGTTCAAGGGTTGTACGTCCCCTCCACCTCCTTTCTCACTCTGTTTCGTCTCTCCTTTCTCGTAGAATATTCATCTGCCTGTTGAGTATGGCGGCACCCTAGGAGGGGCTCATTGAACCCTTGACAAAACTTTGGCGCAAAGCCATTTCTGTGGAAAGATATGATACTGACATTGTATTCTTGGTTTAGGGATGGGTAAGCTCCGTCGGTTCAAACTCTTTGGGGTCAAAATTTGGTGGCTCGTCCGCCCTTAACTTAGTGTGAGTTGATGAAGGCAATAATAATCTGGGGCTGCTAACAAGCAAATGGTCCGGGATATCGTTTAAGCAGGTTTAGGTGTTCGAGGCGAAATATGGAAGACGCGCCACTCAGTGGACGGTATACTGGTAGGACAGCCATGGACGAGAAATGCCTCGGACGATATGCGATCAAGCCCATACACAGAAATCTTGGGTAACGGGATTTAGCCAAGTATTTCCACCATTCTGAGAGTTTGATTTGGCCAACTGGAGGCGACATTCCGTTTCCGTCGGATACTGTCCATGCAGTAAAACTGTGATACCAAAAGACTAAAACGTATGTCACTCTCAATGCACATTGATTGCCGATTACGCAGCGGAAAGATGTCCCGCGGATGAGCCACCTCGTCCCAGTTCTTGAGGAAACGAGAGAGAATAAACCTACAGCTCCTTTTACTACGCGATGATCCAAAGTCGCGGGGTCGTCAAAAACTAGCAACCCTATTCAAACGAGGGCCGCAAGGGCTTTACAGATGGCGGTGGTGCTGGTCCACTTGAACGCTATATAAGTGCTTTGTCTAGAAATTAAGTACCCTTACAAGCGCAGGTGAGATTGTTGGTTTGGAACTGGGCCAGATCGGTGAAGGCTCATGGGTTGAGGCTGTTAGTTGGAGGAGCAAGGCCGACCTGACGCAGGGAGAGAGCAGGGCAAACAATCGTAAAGTATATCAGGGCAAACACGTCATGCAACATATACTGAATAGGAAAACACGTGAGATGATTCATGCTAACTTTAGAGTACGAGTGGTTGACAATCTCGTCTGCGATTAAGAGTTGATCGTCCAGTCGCGTTCTTCAGAAGGTAAACAGTGTCGTGCGGCGACCACTCCCGGGGGCGCGCTTGATCGCGCGGTCGGGATGAAAGGGCACCAGGCTAAGACATTGTCGACAAGAACGGAGGCAGAGAGCGGAAAACTAGGGGTTGGGCTAGAGTGGGTTGTAACGGTTAGGTTCCAGGTGGTTGAAAGGTATGGGAGTGATGATCACATTTGTTTGTGGCTAGCCTTTCTACTAATAATGGCCCCTAAATCTCTGATTGAACGACCATAACCTCTTGTTATCACCATTACAAATTTATTCAATTCTTTATGGCCAGCCATATACGGCTACCTTATCGAGATGCCAGCCTCTGGTGATTACCTGAACCCCCTTTTAATTTGATAACCATCACACCGCCAGAGTCGCTCGACCGTGCGTCAGTACTACAGCCGCTGTCGTCCATATATCCGAGCAACTTCCTGTAGGGATAGGGATAGAACGTAAGTATCGGGTGTTTGTATGAGTGAGCTATTATGTCTCAGAGGGGAATGCAGCCCGAAGTACCGAATTAATGGCTCCATGCCAGCAAGAGGGCCGGGGAAGTCAAGAGACGGACACGAACGGCACTGAGACGCGCGTGCCTCAGGAATTCAATGAGACATAAATAGGCACGACCCACCCACGTATCCTTCTCAGGGTTGCGTTCGTGGCGCATGCCAACAATATCCACTTCGGATCAGCGTGGAGGGAATGAAAATCGCTACAACTTAGCTTTTGAATAAGCGGCGGCTTGCCATCCCTCGTCATGTTTCCAATTCCATTGAGCCAGTACTCCACTGGTGCACACAACATAAGTAAATGAGTAAATGATATGGCTGATACGGCAATCAACAAGATAGGGAGCGGTCTATTGTCCCCTGTCTCCATACACCCACCCTTACTTTTTCGTACATCTATTCGCTTGTCCTGCGATTGGCTGAGCTGGTGACCTTTTAAGATTGTGTAAATTTGGTACCTGTAATACCTCGTATATGCTTAAGGGGTGATTTTCGGAGCAGCCCGTACTCATGCAGGTGGGAGTTGGAATGATATTTTTCAACCTTTTATGTACGAACTAAACCCTGCTCAAAGCTTCTGGATTGTCTCGTGGCATGTACACGGTGACCATTCACAGTTAGCCCCGCACATTGGAGAACGCATTATATTTGAATTTCTTGACTCCTGAAAAGGATTAGTTTGCTACAATTGCAACTTGGAACAAGGTACTGCATGCAAGCCCCGCCGGATTCCGCACCAATGAGCAGTTCCTTTGTCCGGCTCTCTTATTGATCATCAAACGCCAAACGCCGGTGACCAGTGAACGCTGGCGCCCCTGCTACTGATGCCCTGCATTTCAGATGATCGGCCCCACGATTCTATGTCTGTTCGGCCAACCCCTGGCCACGTGCGTACACTCAGGAAAGTGATTGAAGCAACCAAGGTAAAGAATTGGAACAGGAGTGGATGCGCGGGTGGTTTGCTCCCTATAATCGCAGGGGCGGACGGACTTGTTCCTAGTGGGGTCGTCTGAGTGACAAGGCAATCATCGGAATGGCCATTTAGGGCCTTTCGCGCTGCTCTCTTGTGTACAAAATCGCTGTCGGGCAATCGTTCCCCGTCGACCTTTCCGTAAGACCCTACCCTCAAAGCCAGCTCTCCACCAAATTTTTTACCTACCCGTTTCCCTCCTCCTGGGATCAATTTCTCATTTCTTAGGCGATGGAGCCTGATGGGTCTGATACCTCGTTCAGACCCGTCGAGATGTCAACGCAAGCCTTTTACCAATCGTTAGACATACCCAGTGGTGAATACCGTCAGGAAGAGTTTGTGAGCCATCCACGTAATGTTGTTGACCTCAATGCTGGTGTTCATGTCTGTAGAATTGGCAGGGCGTTAACCCACCTCTCGGATTCACTCCTTGGCAGGATGCGCCGTTATCATCCACAACACTAAATTTTCACACTACGGGTGCATTTGATAACATAAATGAAGGAAATTTAGCGCCATCCTCAGCCCCCTCTCGACAATATCCCCTTCACTCCTTGGGAGAAAACAGCCCTGCGGAATTCGCTTATTTAGGATCTTCAATCGAGGCCATAGGAAATTCAACCATATGTTTTACCGCCCCATGGGAGGTCTACAATCCGAACGATCGGCCAAACGTCCGTTACTTGGTTCTATACAGGTCGTCGGTTGTGCGCTAATGATATCTCCACCATTCGCTGATGCAGCCTATCCCTCACCTTCCTTCGCAAGGCATGACCACCACTCGCAGTGGTACACAGCGTCCAAAGTGGCGGACCGTTGGATCGCGGACGACCCGTAATACTCCAGTAGCTACGGGTCGTCCATACCACCTCCCTCCGTACACTGGAGTTCGTGGCGTTCCTGACTCAGGCCCAGCACCGAGCGCCCAGCCAGTCGCAATACAGACCAGTTTGAATGCGGATGAGGACATCGAACGGCATATGGCCTATGACGATGGAGGCCGATGGTTTTGCACTCGTTGTAATGAGAAGAGCGATAAGCGAAAGAACCGTATCCGGGACCATGTTGCCGCTTGTTTAGGATTTGAGATGTATCCTTGCACTGGCGGATGTGGCACCATTACATGGTGCGTAGCTTTGACCATTGGCTGAACAAGGGAAATACTAGTTGCCAACTACAACGTTGTAGCCAAGTCAAATGCAAAACGCGTCAAAATCTTCGTGAGCACCAGCAGCGTCAGCACCGACGATGCCCAGAGTGGTACGTATGACTTCACCTTGGACGCCCTTGCTGATTAACACGAATTTCCGCAGTGGTGAGACAATGCGTCGCCAGAATCTGATCCGTCATATTAACAACAAACATCGGCAAGGTGCGTGAGCACACTAGTCATGATGGCCTTGGGAGTTTCTGTTCAATACCGTGTCACGTTGCTCTTTGTTCCGAGTGCTCGTTGATCGGTTTTTACCATGTGCGCAGAAACCATGTACTGTAATGAGGTTTCCCTCTCCCTACCCTGGGTCCCTTTCATCCCCGCAATAGTATCGCTGCTCATTTATCTCCGGTATCCCACCATATTATGATCGGATTGGACCTTTGGCAACAGGGGAGTGGCTTGACGGTGATATAGAAGGCACTAGGAGTTACACATCACGTGGCAAGGTGGTGTCCTTTGGGATAGTGTTCGAGCCTCGGCAATCCGATTTTATGTAATCAAAGGGTGTCATTTGGCAACGGTTCCGGTATATAAAATCTCGATCCCTGTGTTTTGTGTCCTTACGTGTTTGTAGTGGGCCCAACAAACGCAGGTATTTCCGGTCAACGTCCCAATGAAACTGAGACCAAAATTTTGGAAAGAGGCACCCGACGCTTATATTCATACACAGAGATAGCTGGTGTTATATCTTGTGGTGTGGATATTGGTAGAACTAGTCAAATCGTTCACAATCTGCCAACCACCATACCTTCATAAAGTTCGCTCTTGAAGAGTATGACTACATATTTCGCGATTTATTGCAGTCAGGTGAGGTGGATGTACAGATATCCTCAGCGCGACCGCAACATTATTGTGGTCATTGTGGTGTTATGTGGTCAGCGCCAGAAGGTTAATCTTTGATTGCTTCCGTCCTGAATCATCACGAAGGTCAGAACTATCAGTAAGGTCATTTCTGAGGCCTACAGGTCTCCATGTTATGGTGTTTTGTGGCCCGAACGAGGCCAATAGAGCAACGGGTTTGGCAAATAATCTCTGGTCAGCCACCAAATCTCGTATCCTCAAAAGATAATCACTTATATTTCATTTATCTTATGGTGTTTTGTGACGGCATACTGCCTTCCAAAAATACAGGCCCGTAGAAGGTTCGCCTCCCTCGACCCACCCGTGCCTGGTTCGCCCACGATGCATTACCTTATGTATATTGCGTCCTCGCCTCAGATCCCCCTAAATATGTTCCTTGAAGCATTCGTGGGCCTACCGTGCATTCTTGGTAAGAGCCTTGCTGAACGGGGATAGTGTCGTTAGTGGTGCCGGATGGCTGACGGATCGGAGAGGTGCTTTTTAGAAAAGGCCAGAATGACAAATTTGTGTCTTTGTGTTGCTTACACGTAGCAATGGAATAAGGGGTATTTTGCGTTCTCCGTGGTGTTTGGACAGGGCTGTAGGGTGTCTCTGTCTTTTGAAACGAAAGAGGTGGCCGATGAGAGGCATGTGATCTGTGCAAAGTTGTGTTAGTAGGCTGGTTTTTCTTTCGACTGAGACAGGAGGTGGCTTTGATGAATTCTCCGGAGGGGAGAGATGGGCCGATGGAATGCTACGTTTTGAGCGTTTCCACCAGGCTTTGGTACCCATTTTCGTGATGTTGGTTGCTTGCTTATTGATAGCTGAAAGAATGGTTGGAGGATTTCTGCGGAGGAAGTGTGGTAGTAAGTCGTTACTGCTCGAACCGTACTCAGCTGCGGTTTTTGCGAGCTTTTCAGCTGCCTCGTTTCCTTCATAACCCGTGTGGCCGGCAACCCAGATCAGCGGGACTTCGGTTTTGACTGATTTTCAGCGTTTCGTCGTCTCCTTTTCGCATTCCCTCGCTGTGTAGCTGGGTAATATCTCGTTTGACCTCGCCTATTAGATATTGGGCTTCATGTGGTTGATTCGTATGCAGTGGTTTTATTGTGGCCTGATAAGGTCGCGGGTCGATGATCGTACCGGCAAGGCGGAATCCTAGTATAATCGCTAATAACTCTCCTTCGAAGACGATGTGACATGTTTCTGGTCCTAGGCAATAACGGCGCCCTCCTCTTCTTCCGCCGTTAGCGAATCAGACAGCCGCTGCTCCTACTTGGCCTTTGTACCCAGGGCCGCGACTCGATATGGGATGTGTACCTGGCCGGAGACGTGTAGGCCCGATCTTTCTATTTCGTGCGGATTGATTTTTGAGACTTTGCGAGGTGGAGATGCATTTTGTTTTGGTGCTTGGCTGTCCGGTGGAAGGCGGAGGAGAGGGTGTGATGTTGGGTGGGTCGTCAATCGCGCATAGGCTTCGAGGCTTGCTTCGTTCAGTATTATTATAATTATTATTTTGTGGGGGAAGGAAGGGGAATGCGCCATGCACTATTTCTCTTTGTGTCAGGTTCCCGTGCAGTATGAGGGTGTCACCGGGAGAGGAGCGATAAGCACCAGTTTATGGATATGGCTGCTTGTCGTTGTATCGATTCGAGGAGCTTGGTGAGTAGAAGTGGTCCGAAACCTAGCGGGGTTTTGGAGCGGACCATAGATCGGGGTGACTTGTGCCACAATTTTTTGGATATATTGTTGCACTCTCCTTTCCTCGAGGAGAAAGCAAGCGTTTTAGTGACATTAGCTGTGGTTTTCCAGTGATTCGATCTGCCGCACTGCGTCGTCCCTGGATGGAAAAGAAGACTCCCCACCTGTTGTGAGCACGTGACATTTGCTGTGGCAATAACCATTGTTTTCTCTCGAGATGTTGAATGCGTCTGCAACGTTTTTTTGTGATCCCAGGTGCGTGTTCGACGAGTTGCTGGCGGGTCAGAGCTGAGGTGGGCGCGCTCTTCAGCTGATTTCTTTGTTGGGGTCGCTGTAGATTCATAGCATGTGGTTTCTTGCAAATTTTCCGTCTCGCGAAGGATGCGCCCGGTTCCTTGTCCGGAAGTTGTCAGGTCCAAGGTTGTCCTTGAACAACTTCGAGCACCTGAAAAGCTATGGCCTGTCAAGGAAAATGTATGCGATTCTGGATAGGACGAGAGGAGCACTTAGCTCATTTGAAACCTTCGTTAACGGCTCCGAATTCCATAAACTCCCGAACCCGAAGGAGTGGCACATTCTGGACATGAGACAACTCCATTCGCAACTGTTACACAATTTGTGATAGCCTTTCCGGCTTTTCAAAGCTTTTTTGGGTGCTGGCCAGGCGGAGATATTGGAATTACGTCCAAGAGTCAATCACTCTCTGTCAAAAGTGGGGATTACACTTCCCTATCCCTACCCCTTCTAGCATCCGGTTCGTCATTGAGTACCCGACATTTGTCGGCATTTTACAATGTCTCCCCACGCTGCCACAAATTGCAGGACCAGACGAGCTTCCATTGTCCGTCTCTCAAAGTTTGTATTACTCTTCCTACTTCACAATGCCACTGCGGGACCGACGTAATTTTCAACCCATACGGTTGGTACCAATCTGACCGTGACCCCTGAAAAGAAGCGCTGACGGTGAATAAGAAGCCAGTGGCCGCTGCGGAATGGGAGTTACTCAAAGGATTGTGAGAGGAAGTGGACCCTTGCTGTATTTATTCGAATGAGTTTTATGGCTCGTCACTCTCATCTAGCCCTGCATTCGCATTGCGTCGAGTCTAGTGATTTCGGTAAATTGAGGATATCAACAAGATTCGCGTGCAAAGCCCCGTGATCACCCCCTATCTGCGTCGCTTTATTGGACATATCCCAAATGAACACGAAGCAAGCATAGAAATATTTAGTTTCTACCAGAAACGTGTGACCATGTTTTATGGTTCTTGATAGTAGTTACGGGCATAGCAGCAATGAAGGAAGGAAGGATTCCCCAGCTATGAGTTCAGAACTCACCCCTTTGTGCCTGGTCTGTCAAATATAGTTCAGCAGCATACTGTTCAAACGGACCAGACAGCAGGGCCTGTCAATTCTCTTACCACAAAGAAGGGTCAGTGCTTGACTCAGGCTTCGACTTATCTACAAGAACATCTCCCCCCCTCCCCACGCACCAACTTATGAGTTTTACAGCCCCTTACCTTCCTACGAGAGCGCCACAGGAAGAGACAACGACTGAGGAGAAAGCGGAGCAGGCGACTTGGTCTGCCTCAGAATCAGCCTATCTAGCCGACGTCTTACCAAACACAACACTTAATACTGTGAGTACTGTATCAAATAGTACTTTGGTCTTTGAAGTAATATATACATTTTCGGTGTTTCCGTTAGCCCCTCAACACCAACGTTACATTGTGCGTGACCGTTGCTGAGCAAACTCCTAAATAAGAATCAGTGCTGACTCCAATGGTGCCTAATACCTTAAACAGTGGGGCCAATGATGAATATAGCACAGGGCTCCCGTTCAACGTCACGCAATGGGAGGAGGGGCATACGACGGATGCTGCTCTTTCTGCTCACGATGATTACAATGCCTTTTGCTTCACTCACCCGCCTCCACCGACTGATTTTACCCCCTCAATGGATGCCTTTGATCCATTCGTACCACCATCAGTCAGCTTCGTACCTCACAACATCCCAAGCAGAGAGCTGATTCACTTCTTTTTGGTGCTGCAGGAGTTTCACATACCCTACAGTGAAGCCATAGTTCCCTCCGTCCGCCCCTCTCAACACCGCATTAACTCCACCAACTCCATCAGCTCTACCCACCCCGCTGAACAATCAACAATTCCTGGGATGGGGACACTACCAGACCAGAGCAACTCACAATCGGGGCATTCAGCCAGAACGCTGGAGGACCCATTAGAAGGCTATATGCACCATGGCTCTGAAGCCGGAGTAGCTAAGTGGTTCTGCTTGAAATGCAATAAGAGGTCCAATACCCGTAGAAATCGCATGCGCGACCACGTCGCGCAGTGCCTTGGGCATAACCTCTACCTTTGCGGCGGAAGTTGTGGTGTTAGTAATTGGTAATGAACCCTCTTCTCATTTAATAAATTTTGAACGGGCTAAAGGGTTTTGTTTTATTTTTATTTGGTTAGCAAGCTAACGTTCAGCACCCAACAAAACCTCCGAGACCACCGAATTCCCCAATGGCGAGAATGTCCGCAATGGTATGAAACTCCCGTCTTCCCCTCTCCCCCAATTGTCCTCTTGCCAAACTGTTGAATTATACAGGCTCATATAAAGTTTTATCCAGTGGGCAGGAGCTGCGGCGCCAAAACCTTAAACGCCACATGAAGAATATGCATAGTTCAATACCGTAGGTACACACTACTCGGGGGCTCATTTTCTCATGCAATTCATGGATGATACAACCTGTACTGCCTCCCCCACATCCTCCACATCCTCCACCCCCCACAACCCCTCATCCTCCACATCCTCCACACCTTTCATACCCTTCACACACTTCACACCCTCCACTTCTTGGTCTTGGTTGGCACAATTGACCTTGGCCAAACCACCCCTCGATGCCATTAGAATTTCGTCGGTAGAGGCGCATATGTATCCAAATGATGTCTTGCTTCCTTCACCTAATGGGCCCCATGTCTTTCCTGCCTTCATGTTATCTTGTTTTTTTCAGTTTGGTGGCGTACTAGTACCTCCTCCCACTCTGTTCTCCGTTCTCCCGAACTCCATAACGTAACATTGTCCGTTTGGTGCTTTGATCGGAATATTGAAGTGAAAAAGGCCGAGGGGTGGAGAGGTGGGTGTGTTTAATTCGTTTCGAGTAGATGGGGGTACAAACGGAGAATGATGAGATTATATAGCCCATCTTGCACGTGTATATGCATAGCCGGTGATCCAAATGCGGAAAATGTAAAAATGAAAGTCCGTGTCCGTGTCCGTGGGTTCCGCAAAAAAACCACTTGGAATAAGGGCCCCCAACTCCGGAGCGAGGGGTTACACATATAGTCGGTGCTCATAAGCATGTTCATATGTCCGTTCATTCGTATACACGAAGATGGTTGATTTTCCACTTCGCATTTTGGAAGTTGGCAGGATCAGCGACTCGTTGCGCACAAGTCCCCGGACAACCCGCACTCGCGTAGGTGGCTTCTCCAAGGTCACCACAGAGGGTCGTATTGATGATAAAGGAATGGTCTTTGAAGAATTGACTCATAGGACACGTTGATGTGGACCAGAAACTTTTGGGGGCTGGCCAGGTTGATGGGTCTGGTGTTTCCGATTTGATGTCTTCTGGAATTTCGGCGCGAGGGAAGAACCCTGGGGACGAGAGGGGGAGAGGGAAAGGGAGAACGAGAGAGAGTGAGTGAGAGAAAGAGCGCACGCGCGTATGCATGTCGATATGTGAAAGGTGTATACCAATACTCGAGAGAACACGTACAAATTTTAATCCCATTATCATCCCACAGAGTCGCAAAGACTCCACCACCAACAGTCGCCAAACCAAACCCATAACTTCTCTCATCGCCATCCTTGATCCCACACCCGGCGTTGAAGTTGAGGTTGGCATCACAGTTATCGCTGAGGACTTTGCCAACAAACGTGTTGCCCGAAACGGGGATGTTAGAGTCTGGATTAAAGTTGCTTGTGTCGAGTGTGCATCCGGGGCTTGTATGAAGTGTGGATTGGTTGCTAGTCTGGTTATGAACGCCTTCGACGATGTCGATTTCGCCTCCTGCTGGCCAATTTGATGCGGAAGTCCACGCTGCGTCAGAAGGGTCAGGCCAGGAACGTTACATGGTGGATGGTGGACGGTGGACGGTGGACGGTGGACGGTGGACGGTGGGTGAACGAACGAACCTGCTGGCCAGAAAGAACACCCCATCGGCATCTTGATCAAGTCGAAAATAAAAAGACCGCCATTATACTGCTTCTTAGTATGTATTCGTACGCTCTTCCTGTGCTCGCCTTCTTGCAGGACAGTCGTATCATCCACTTTCATCACCGTTACCCCATCATCACGAACATACGCCAACCCAGCGTCCATTGCTTCCTCTCGCGTGGTGTATTGGACTAGGCCATGGGTCGGATCGTCAAAAGCGAAGAAATCCCAGTCGCTGCGAGAGAGAGAGGGGTAGAGGTAGAGAGGTCATGATATATATCAGTCGGAGTAGAAGAAGGGCACAAGCATAGAAGAAGAGAGGGGTGGGTGGACGACCCCGTGCACGCACTCGAAAAAGGTCTTGCCTTCGTATCGATCAACGAGAGTAAAGTTACGAGGTCGATGTTTGGTGGTAGTATCCGCGTGGCGAGGGCGGGGGCGAGAACGAGATTTGTAGAAATCTCGGGAATGCTCGTACGCGTGCGCAACCTGAGCAACGGTAGCAATGATACCAATGATACCAATGAGCGAAAGTGTGTTGACTCCAGGGAGGAAGCCGAAGCCGATCATGCTATGCAACAGGGCAGGGTTGCCAAAGGTCGAGGAATTGACTGAATGGTGAATATTAAGTTTATTTGCTAAAGTCAAACGTGTGGGGTCGTGAAATTCGTGTGCAAGTGCAAGCCCGGAGGTGAGGAAGTGAGGGTAAGGCGTAGGGCGAGAAAGCGGGGTTGGAAATTGGATGATGTATCGGGCATGTGCGTAGTCCACCTCTTTTAAAGGTTGTTTACATAAGGAGGCACGCGGATTGGGGCCTTGGAACCATGT
>Ga0307515_10006790_pt1 | contig 22767 bp, 10 predicted proteins | sample 17_EM_MG_FD_194513 | JGI IMG/M metagenome (GOLD analysis project Ga0307515, IMG submission 194513) | Populus trichocarpa ectomycorrhiza microbial communities from riparian zone in the Pacific Northwest, United States - 17_EM | ecosystem: Host-associated > Plants > Roots > Unclassified | place... | reverse complement strand
GCCAGGCGCTCGTAGAGCTCGTCGATCAGCTTGCCGTGGCGCGCCAGCACCTCGCGCCGCTTGAGCTTGAGCGTCGGCGTGAGCATCCCGTTGGCGACCGTGAAGTCCTCACCGACGAGGGCGACCCCGCGCGGCTTCTCGAAGCCCTTGAAGTCAGCCGACAGCTGCTCGATCGTGGCGACGATCAGCGCGTGGACCCGCTCGTCGCCGGCCGGGTTCTCGGGCAGCGTCACGCCGGCCTTCTGGGCCCAGGCCTGCAGCGCCTGCGCATCCGCGACCACGAGCGCGACGTTGAACGGCCGGCCATCGCCGTGGATCATCACGTTCGAGATCAGCGGCGACAGCTTGAGCGCCTCCTCGAGCATCGACGGCATCACGTACTTGCCGTTCTCGAGCTTGTACTGCTCCTTGATGCGGCCGGTGATGTAGAGATAGCCGTCGTCATCGAAGTAGCCGAGATCGCCGGTCCGCAGCCCGCCGTCCGGCAACAGCGCCGCGACGTTGTCGTCGGGTCGGTTGTGATACCCGAGCATGACATTGGGGCCATGGACGATGATCTCACCCGACTTGTGATCTTCGGTCACGCCGGTGGTCACGCTGGTATCGATGTCGACCCGCACCCCGGGCAGGACGCGGCCGACGCTGCCGAACCGCCGCGCGCCCGGCCAGTTGGTCGTGACCACCGGGCTGGTCTCGGTCAGGCCATAGCCCTCGTAGACCGTGATCCCGAGCGCGTCGATGAACTCGATCACGTGCTGCGCGATCGCGGCGCTGCCGGTGTACGCCAGGCGGAGTCGGCCGCCGAACTTGTCGCGGATCTTCTGGAAGACCATCTTGTCGTCGAGCGCGAGCTCGAGCTTCTCGAACGGCGTCAGCGGCTCGCCCCGGGTGCGCTTGAGCGCCTGCTGCAGGCCGTGCTGCACGATCTTCTGGACCAGCCCGGACTGGCCGGCGAGCTCGCGGGTCACCGCGTCGTAGATCCGGTTGAAGATCCGCGGCACCGCGACCAGCACGGTCGGCTTGACCTCGACCATGTTGGCTAGGAGCTTCGGCAGCTCGTCGTTGATCGCGAGCGACGCGCCCCAGCTGAGCAGCATGTGCAGCTCGACGGTCTGGCCGCACGAGTGCGCCCACGGCAGGAACGACAGCAGCCGATCGCTCGGCTCGAGCCGCGTGACACCGTGCACCGCCTCGATGTTCGACGTGATGTTGCGGTGGCTCAGCAGCGCGCCCTTGGGCTTGCCGGTGGTCCCCGAGGTGTAGATGAAGCCGGCGACCGAGTGCGGGTCCGGCGACAGCGCCGCGACCGGCCTGGCCGCCCCGGCGGCGAGCAGGCCACCCCAGCCATCGGCCGCGCCGTCGGGCCGCGCCAGCCCGATCACGTGACGCAGCTCGGGCAGGCGCGCGCGCATGCGCTGGAGCACGTCGTACGCCGCCTCGGTGGCGACGATCACGACCCGCGCGCCGCAATCGCCGAGGATGAACTGCCACTCGGCGGGCCGCTGCGCCTGGTACATCGGCACGAACGCGGCGTCCAGGCCGTAGGTCGCGTACGCCGCAACCGCCCACTCGACGCTGTTGTCGCCGATGAACGCGATCCGATCGCCGGGCTCGACGCCGAGGCCGGCGAGGCCCGCCCGGGCGTCGTCGATCAGGGCGCGGAATCGCCGGTAGGTCAGCCATTGCCAATTGCCGGCCTTCTTCGTCCCGAGGATTTCGCGATCGGCGTGCTGCGCGCACGCTCGCTGATACAGCTCCACGAGGTTCTTGAGTTGTTCCATGGCGGACCTACCCTTTCTTGCCCGCACATGCACGCATCTCCCGTGCCGGGCGCGGCATGTCGGCCACCGCGCGATGGTGTGTGCCAGCCACGGGCGCACCGCGATACGCGAGTCCTCGCAATCGTTGCGTCGCGCGACCGCCGCGGTGCAGCGCTTGCGGGAGTCACGATCGCGGAACCCGACACCGCAGGCTGTTGCTCGATCGGGTTGCACCGGAGGCCGGGCTCGCGGAGGATCGCGGCATGCAGCGACATATCCTTAGCGCATTCGTGCTGTTGGCCCTGGCCGGCTCGGCCCGTGCGGACGATCCGCTCGGCGCCCTGCGATCCAAGGCCGAGGACAAGGTCAAGGGCAGCGCCAACAGCGCGGTGGTCGACAAGATCAACGCCAAGCTCCTCGACGAGGGGCGCAAGAACCAGTGCAGCTTCAAGACCGACTCGGACGTGCTCGAGCCGGGGTGCGACGAGAAGGCCAAGCGCCTGGCCAACCTGCTCATCGACATGAAGAAGCAGCTCGCCGCGTCCAACGTGAAGGGCTACCACTTCGTGGTCTCGGGCCACACCGACTCCACCGGCAAGGCCGATCACAACGTCGAGCTGTCGAAGAAGCGCGCCGCGGCGATGGCGAAGGAGCTGGCGGCGCGCGGCGTCCCTCGCGACGAGATCGTGCCCGTCGGCATGGGGTCGCAGAAGATGCTGGTCAAGCCGGACGACACGCCGGCGAAGAAGGCCAAGAACCGGCGCTACGAGATCCAGGTGCAGCTGTAGCCGCGCGTCCCGGACCACCCCAGAGATCGCCGGCGTCGGGAGTGGCGCGAGAGATCTTGCCGACGCTTGCCGGGGCGTGGGTTTCGCCTCGATGCTGGATTGACGCCGTCCCGGCGCTGGGCTTGGATGGGGCATGGGGTTGTCGAAGTCGGGGAGGCGATGGATGCCTCACGGGTCCAAGGTTGCGGTCGGGGTGCTGGTCGCCAGCGCGTGCGCTGGCAAGCCCGCCGCTGTCCCGCAAGTGCCGATCGCATGGTCGTCTCCCTCGGGGCTGAGGTTCGTCTGGTACGAACACGAGTTGCATCCGATCGGTCAGCCCATCGCGGTCGGCGACGTCGCGGTCGGCATCGTCTCCAGCGACCGCCATGCGTTTGTCGTTGGCATCGATCCGGCGACCGGGCACTCGCTGTGGCGGCAGCAGGTGTCGGCCAGCCGGATCTCGGCGGGCGAGAAGATCGTGGTCATCCCGCTCGGCGATGACAAGGTCGCCTATCTTCGGCCGCCCTACCCCGACGTCGAGGACGCCCAGCTGGTCGTGGCTGACGTGCACACGGGCAAGGACCTCGCGGCGTCGCCGCCCGCGCTGTTCACCTCGCCGCCGATCGTGTGCGCGAACGGCAAGGACGTGTGCGCGATCATTTGTACCGGCCAGAGGCCCCCAAAGGACGGCGCGCGCGGTGCGCCGAGCCTGAGCTCGGCCGGTTCCCAGCTGCTGTTCCGGCTCGACCTCGCAACGGGGGAAGCTCTCGCACAGAACGCGCTCCGGGAATGGACCAGCTTTCTCGACCCTACCGGGCTCGCCCTCCTCGGAGATAGCCCCGGGACCTCGCTCGGGTTGCTGCGAGGCGGAGCCCCACAGTGGCTCATCCCCGGGCGTACTGCATTTCCCGCGGACTTCACCATTCGCGCCTGGGAATGGCAGTTGTTCAGCGACCCACACGTGTTCGTGGGTTCGATGTATGGCAGGTACACCGAGTTCGATGGCAAGCGCGCACTCGACCTTGCCACCGGCACTGCGATGGCCGGGCTCTCCGAGCGCACGGGCAAGGTGCTGTGGCGCGACGTCGGCAGCGGCTTCCATTGCAACCTTGACCACGGCGTTCCGGTGCGCTGCCGGGCGAGTGGCCTGCTGGTGTATGTGGACGGCCTGGCCACCGTCCGCGACTTCCAGGCGACCCTCGAGGGATTCGACATCACCACTGGCCGGACCACATGGTCAGCGCCGATGGGCGCAGCGAAGAGTCTACAGCCGTTCGAACGGCCGGCGATCGCCGGCCCTCACGAGGTCGTGATCGACGGCCCTGCGGGGCCGGTCGTGCTCGACTACACGACCGGGCACATCGAGCCCCCGGTCCCCGGTGCCACCTTCTGGTGCAGGACGGTGGTGCGGTTCGAGCTCTCGCCGCCGGTCGAGGCGTCTCGAGCCAGCTGGTTCGGTGCTCGCCACGGGTGGACGTACGAGCGCTTCGGTGGCGACCACGCGTTCGTGTGCGACGCCAGCGGCAAACCCGCAGGCACGCTGCCTTCGATCGCGGCGACCCTGGCGGCGGGCGCACGCATCGGTGACCATGCGGTCATCGCCACGGCGGACGGCTATCTCGGATTTCGGGTTCCTCCGCGGTAGCCGCGCCCCGGAGCGCGGATGCATCCGTGCCTCACGTGTCGAACTCGATGCCTTTGTGGTCGAGGAGCTTGATGTGCATGCTGCCCGGCGGAACGTTCTCCACCACCGCCATCCCGTTCTCGTCGGTCTCGCCCTCCACGGTGCGTCCGCCGACCAGCTTGGCCGTGTAGCGTGCGAAGCGGACGAGCCGTCCGGTCTTGTCCTTGACGACGATGTTGACCGTCGTCCGGATCGCCAGGATGCCGGAGACCTTCGTGTCGCCTCCGACGGTCGCCTCGTAGTAGTAGTCGGGGAGCCGATCCGTGGGCCGGCTCGGCGGGTCCTGGCCGCCGTGCGAGTCCTGATGGTACTTCCACGGCACGCTGGTCGTGGCGCCGGTCACCTTGGACTGGAGGGTCTGCACGAGCTCGTCGCCGTCGCGCGTCTTGATGACCAGCGTCATCGGTGTGCCGGGCGGATGCTCCTCGGTGTAGATCTGGAGCTGGACCTCGTCGTCCGGTGCGGCGGTGTCCGTGGACCATTGTGCCAGCACCAGCTTGGGCTCGGGTGTCTCCTCGGGCGCGGGTGCCGGTGCAGCCGCGGCCGCGCCAGCACGCGCGCCGCCGCCAGGCGCGCCGCCGCCGCGCGCCTTGCTCTGCTTGTCCTCGACCTGCGGTTTCGGCGCCTCGGCCCCCGGCGCGCCGAGCTCACCCGAGCCGGAGCCCGACACGCTGGTCGCCGCGGCGTTCGAGGTGTTGATCGTCGTGTTGCCACCGCCGATGGTGATGCCGCTCGTCGCCTTCACACCGAACGACTTCGCCGAGTGCGTCAGGAGCGATGCGGCCTTGCCGGTCACGCCTTGCGTCGCGCCGATCTTGAGCGCGTTCGAGTGCATGATCACGTTGGCCTTGGCGACGATCTCGACGTCGCCGTCCGATTCGATCTTGACGGTCTTGCTGACCGAGTCGAGGACGATCTTGTTCTTCTTCGTCTTGTCGACGATGACGATCTTCTCGGCGCCTTCCTTGTCATCGAAGATGACCCGGTGGCCGCACCGCGACTTGATGACCTTGGTGTTGTTCTTGCCGGACTGGTTGACCTCGACCGGCTCCTGCTGCTTGCTCCACAGCGCGCCGATCACGATCGGCCGATCGATGGAGCCGTGCTCGAACACCACGAGGACCTGATCATCGATCTCGGGGAGCACGTACGTGCCTCGACCGGGACCGGCCATCGGCAGCGCGATCCGGGCCCAGAACGTCGACTCCTGGTCGTTGAGCCAGGGGAACTTGAGCTTGATGCGATAGCCGGGATTGCCATCGCCGTCCTTGTTGTCGACGACGATCGCGAGCTGGACGCCCCGGATCTTCGCTGCGCCGAGCGCCCGCGCCATCACACGGTCGATGGGTTGAAACGTCATGGCGTACCCGACGCCGATCTCGGACACGAGAACCTCGATGCCCCCATCCCGCCTCCGATCATCGAGCGCGCGCGTTCATACCCATGTGGATCGTCGCCCCTGCAAACAGACTGTACACAATATCTCCACATCAGCAATCATCGCTTGTAGTAGAGACGTTGCTGTCGAGGGTTATTCGCGGAATGCAGCAATCATCGTGGTCTTGCAGCGTTCGAGTGTACCGAGATGGCAATGACTGCCCGAGGAGCGAGCCGGCAACGAATACAGGACGCGAGTGCTATCCATTCGACCTGGCCGTCCGGTACCCTGAGCTCAGGGTGGAATCGGCCGCCCGAGCAGGAACCCGGGTTGGGAGGACGAGAGCGCATGGCCGGTGACAGCGGTGTTTCGATCGGGCGCGACGCGAGGACCGCAGTCACGATGGGGGCTCGCCCCCCGAGGCAGCGCGCATGAGCGATCCGGAACATCACGAGCACCAGGCCCAGACCGGCGACGCCGAGGGCACCCTGCCGCCGATCAACGTCGCGGTGCTGTTCCCGTCGCTGGGCGCACCGTGCATCGTGGAGCGCGGCAGCGCCGAGTGGGTGGAGGTGCTACTCGCCACCGCCGACCGCGACCTCATGGCCGTCGGCAACATCGCCCACTACCTGTTCTGGCGCCGCTTCGCCGAGCTGCCCGACTCGCGCGCCAACCGGGGCGGCCCACCGCGCCCGCGCGTCGTCCCCGACCCCGAGCGCCTGCAGTGGATCCACCCGCGGGACATCTTCATCACCGAGCAGCCCTGGCCGCTCGCCGACCTGACGCGCGGCGAGCTCGACGAGACCGACTTCACCACCGAGGATCTCGACGGCGCGCCGACCGCGCCCTCGCCGCCATCGTCCGCCGCGCCGCTCGCGGAGAACCCGGTCCACAAGGGGCGCGACGGCGAGACCGTGCGCCTCGAGCGGCCGATCTTTCCGATCACGACCTGCCGCTTGCACGCCTACGTCTCCACCGTGCTCAAGCGCAGCCACCCGGACGTGTTTCGCGTGCTCGTGCGCGCCTCGGTGTTCCCCGCCGATGCAGCGGTCGAGCTGGTGTGGACCTCCGACACGCCGCGCGCCGCGTACCTCGCCGCGCTCCGCGAGTACGCCGGCAGCTCCGGCGCCCGCGGCGCCCGGCTGTCCGACGCGGCGTACGACGAGCTCGAGATGCGCCATCCGGTGATCGTGCGCAGCCAGCCGATGCGGCGGTTCGCGCACTTCACCGATATCCACAACTCCGCCGCCCACAACCTGCTCGCGCTGTCGACCGCGCGGATCCTCGACGACTCCGACTCCGACCCGGCGTACTCGCCGCCGGTCGGCTCGCGCATGAACAACTACAACCACGCGTTCTCGCGGCTGTGCGAGCAGGCCGAGGCGCTGGTCGACGCGTTCGTCCTCACCGGTGACCTGGTCGACTACGGCCGCGGCCTCTGGTATCCGAACAGCGGCGGCGGCCCCGAGCGCAGCGCCGACTGGCTGCCCACCATGCTGGCCGCCGGCCAGGACGGCTTCCCGTCGGGAATCGACCCGCGCGCCGACCTGCCCCATGGCATGCCCACGCCGCTCGACATCTGGGATCAGATGGGCGGGCACGAGCAGCTGCAGTACGTGACCGACGCCAACATGAAGTACTTCGTGGAACACAAGCTCTTGCCCCGCTACCTCGCGGGCAAGCCGGTGTTCACCGCGATGGGCAACCACGACTTCCACCCGCACCCGTTCACCCCCTGGCCGACCAGCAGCGGCCGCCCCGACGAGACCTCGTACAACCCGCTGACCCCGAGCGACTACAACCTGACGCGCTACGAGGCGCTGCTCGCCTATGGCCCCAACTCGTTCGACGCCTACAAGTCGTCGGCGATCTGGTTCACCCTGCTCGGCTTCGAGGGCGGCGGCGCCGGCGTGGTCTCGACGCCCAGGTGCGGCGGCCTGTACTACTGCTTCGTCAACCCGTGGGTCGATTTCGCCACCCGCCTGGGCGACCGCTCGCTGTTCCTGTTCGACTTCGGCCGGCTCGAGGTTCGCCCGCAGGGCATCACGCGCGACGTGTTCAAGGTCGGTGCGCTGATCGCCGGGCTCGGCCTTCTGTTCGCGCTCGGCGGCCTCGCGCTGCTGCTGTGGGGCCCCGACTGCCTCGCCAGCAAGATCGTCGGCGGCATCCTGCTCGCGCTCGGCCTGATCGCGATGATCGTCGGCGGCATCATGATGGGCGCCACCGCCGGCGCCGGCGCGCTGATGCCCGACTTCGAGGACACCGACCTCCTGCCCGCCGCGCAGAAGGCGCTGTCCGCCGCGCAGGTCGCGCTGGTCGACGCGTGGGCCGAGCTGCCCGGCGTGACCGGCCGCGCGCTGTTCGGCCACGCGCTGGTCGCCGGGCGTCCGCCGCGCTTCGTGTCGATCGACCAGCTCAACGCGCACCCCGAGGCCGCCACCGTCGACAAGATGCGCTACGGCATCCTGGCGGACCACCGCGACCGCGTGGTCGAGCTGCTGCGCAATCGCAAGCTGACCGTCGCCACGAGCGGCCACTCGCACTACACCACGCTCTACCGCCTGGCCGACGACGGGCGGCAGACCACCGCCGAGTGGCCGCCCACGCCCGGCAACGGCGTGCCTGGCGACCGCGCGATCAACGTCACGCGCGCGGCCGGGCCGATGGCCGAGATCAACCGCCACCAGGCGGACCCGCTCGACGGCATCAAGTCGAGCGCCACCGAGCGCCACGTCCGCGGCGCCCCCGGCGGCAGCGTCGTCACCCTCGACGGCGCACACGCCACGGTCGAGCAGCTCGAGTGCGATCTCGCCACCGCGCGGCCGCGTCGCGCCGCCTTCGACTCGTGGAAGAACCGGCTCGACGTGCTCAAGACCCTGCCGGTCGACGGCGGCCCCACGGTCGGCCTCGTGCTGCACTACGTGTCCGACGTGGTCGGCGCGACCGGCACCCGGCCCCCGCCGCAGTGGCCGCATCAGATCGCGGGCCTCTCGATCTTCCTCACCGGCCGCCGCGTCCGGGCCGCGCTGGTGCTCGAGAGCGGCGACATGCCGACCGAGGCCGCGGCGTCGCAGCCCGGGTGCTCGGCGTACCGCTACAGCGCCAGCATCACCGCGTCGGAGTGGGCCGATATCGACGCGGCGCGCCGCAACGGGCAGGCCATCCGCGGCGCCATCGAGTACCCTGAATCCGACGAGGACCCATGGATCTTCGACGTCTCCATCGAGCGATCGGGCACGGACATCGAGCCGGTGTTCACGTTCCAGCGCCACGAGTTCCCCGACTTCGACCGCCGCCGCCAGCACTTCGAGCGGTTCGGGGCGAGGCCCACGTAGCATGCGCCGCGCTGCTCGCCGTCCTGGCCGCCGCCTGCGGCAGCTGCCGCGACGCGCCGGACCGAAAGGTGACCATGTACGTACCCCCCGCTGACGGTCAGGCCGATCCCGACAGCGTGGCGCTGCTGCGCCGCGACCCCGCCGAGTGGGCGCTCCAGCGCGCGCGCAGCCCCGCCTGGGGCAACCTCGTCAACGCCGACCTCCGCGAGGCCAACCTGCGGCGCGCCAAGCTGCAGGACGCCGACCTGCGCGGCGCGAATCTGGCCGCCGCGGACCTCACCTGGGCGCGCCTGGGCCGCGCGCGGCTCGACGGCGCGACCCTGCACAACGCCACCCTGCGCGAGGCCGAGTTCATCGAGATCGCGCTCGACCGCCCGGTGTTCGAGAACGTCGACTTCAAGGGCGCCGATCTCCAGTACGACCGCTTCCCCGGCGCCCGGTTCGTCGACTGCGACCTGCGCGGAGTGAAGTTCACCGAGGGCACGCTCGCCGGCGCCGAGTTCGTGCGCTGCCAGCTCGACGGCGTGAACTTCGCGCGGGTGCCGATGCAGGGCGTCAAGTTCGTCGACAGCCACATGCAGACCGGCGGCTTCGGCGGCTGCGATCTGACCGGCGCCGAGCTGGCCTTCGCCACGCCCAACCAGATCGACTTCATCGACTGCAACCTCACCGGCGTGGCGCTGCCGGTGCAGGACTGGATCAGCGTGAGCATGATCGGAACGCGGTTCCCGCCGCAGAAGCTCGACGGACGGCGGATCGCCGGCGCCAACCTCACGCGCACCACCCTGACCGGCTCGAGCTTCCGCGGCGCGCGGATCATCAACACCAGCCTGCGCGACGCGCACCTCGGCGGCTGCGACTTCACCAACGCCACGATCGAGCACAGCTTCTTCGACGGCGCCGACCTGACCGGCGCGCGGTTCGACGGCGCCCGGTTCGTGCGCGAGGTCAGCTTCAAGGGCGCGACGCTCGACGGCGCGAGCTTTGGCGGCGTCACGGTCGACGGGGCGGTGGTCGACCTCGGCGGCACCGTGCTCGACGGCAAGGGCCTCCCGAAGTGACGCAGCGGACGGAGATGATCGAGGCGCTGCGGCTCGACGTCTCGCGCTTCAACCACCGCTGGGGCAACCGCGGCGTCGACCTGTCGGGCGCCGATCTGCGCGGCCTGGCCGCCGACGGCGCCGAGCTGGCAGGGGCGGATCTCTCGGGCGCCGACCTCGGCGGGGCGCGCCTGATCGGCTGCGACCTGCGGGCCGCCGCGCTGGTCGGCGTGCGGCTCGACGGTGCGCGCCTGAACCGCTGCAACCTGCACCGCGCGCGGCTGTCGACGACCGCCGCCAACGTGCACCTGCTCGACTGTCACATGGCCGAGGTCGAGCTCGGCCCGCTCCGCGGCAAGGGCTGGAAGCTCACCGGCCTCACGCTGCGCGCCGCCCGCCTCACCGACGTCGACCTCGACGAGGTCGAGCTCGAGCGCCTGAACCTCGGCCGGGCCACGCTCGGCCGCGTGCGGCTCGCCGGCCGCAACGCCGTGCAGGTCGACGCCGCCGGCGCCACGATCGGCGAGCTGCGCTGGGCGTTCCAGCTCAGCGCCGACCTCGACCTGCGCGGCGCGGCGATCGAGCGCCTCGTCATCGCCGGCGGCGCCGCGCACCGGCTCGATCTGGGGGGCGCCACGGTGGCACGGCTCGACGGCGAGGAGGCGATGCTGCTCGACGCCCGGTGGCGCGGCGCGGTGGTGACCCGGTGGCGGTGGAACCGCTGCGTGGGCAACGGCGTGCACCTGCGGCAGTGCCGGCTCGGGCACGTCGATCTCGGCGGCGCGGAGGTGATGAAGCTGACGTGGGCCGACACCGCCGTCGAGCGACTCGACCTGGGCGGTGCGCGCGTCGCGGGGGCGCACTTCGCGCGCTGCGCCGTCGGCGTCGGCGACACGGCGGGGCTGACGCTGTGGGTCGACTACCGCGTCGAGGATAGCCCGGCGCTGGCGGCGCTGGCGACGCACGCCACGCCCGGCTGCCACGTCGCCGTCTGACGACGCGGGCGAGCTGCGCCTGATCTCGTGGCAGACCAACCTCACGCCATGACGCCGGGCGTGACGGTGAAACCGCGTGTGGACCGGGAGACCACATGCGAGCGGCTACAGTTCTCGCGATTGCGGCCGTTTCGAACCTCGTGAGACTCGCCGGCTGCTGCGCCGCCACGCTGTGGGGTGTCGTGGCGCTGGTGCGACCGCTGCACGCCGACCCGGCCCCTCCGATCGACGACGTTCCGCCGGGCCAGACCAGGTTTCGCGTGCTTGCCGGGGCCGACGGCCTGCGAAACCTCGTGATCAGCAGCATCGCGCAGGACGCCAGCGGGTTTCTCTGGCTCAGCACCGACGACGGCATGTATCGCTTCGACGGGGAGAGCTTCACCTACTTCTCGATCAAGGACCGGCACCTGTCGAGCGTGCTCCACGTCGTCGGCGCCGCGCCGGACGGCAACGTGTGCGTGGGGAGCAACAGCGGGCTGGTGTGCTGGGACGGGACGCGGTTCTCCCGCGCGGGGACGCAGGGGATCCCGCCGCTCCCGGTCCGCGCGATGGCGAGCTTCGCGGGCAAGCTGTGGGTCGGCACCGACGGCGCCGGGCTGTACGTGCAGGACGCCGGCGGGAGCTTCGCGCCCGCGCCCGCGTGGCCCGGCCCGCGAACCGGCAGCGTCCGCGCGGTGTGGACCGACGCCGAGGGGCTGGTGGTCGGTGATGGCGCGACCGTCCAGCTGAGCTCGGGCGACGGAGCCTGGCGGGCGATCGGCGACGTCGGGCTCGCAGGCGATCCGGTCAACGGCGTGCTGCGCGATCGCGAGGGCGCGCTGTGGATCCGGACGCCGTCCCACCTGTGGTGGCTCCCGCGCGGCGCGACCCGCGCGACCGATCTGCACGACGGCATGCCCAACGCCTACGACGTGGCCGGCTCGCCGGGCGGGATGGCGATCGGTCCGCGCGGCGAGGTCCTCGTCGGCACCGACGTCGGGATCGCGTACCGCGACCACGATCGCTGGCGCGTCATCGAGCGCTCGGCCGGGATCCCGGCGGCGGCGGCGCGGACGGTGTTCGTCGATCGCGAGGGGACCGTGTGGAGCGGCGCGGCCGGGCTGTTCCAGCTGCGCGGGCGCGGCATCGTCGAGCGTCACGACGTGGCGAGCGGGTTGCCGGGCGATGTGGTGTGGAGCTTCCGGCGGGATCCGCAGGGAACGCTGTGGGTCGGCACCAATCGCTGTCTGGCGCGCGCGATCGCGGGCCGCTGGGAATGTCTGCACGGGACCGAAGGCCGCATCGTGCGCAGCATCGTGTTCCCGCCCCAGGGCGGGGTGTTCCTCGGGGGTGCGCCCTCGGATCTGCTTTACCTCGACGCCGACGGCCGCGCGACCTCGCTCGACGACTTCGGTCGCGCCGCGGATCGGATGATCCTCGCGCTCGCGCTCGACCCGGAGGGCGACCTGTGGGTCGCGACCAGCGTCGGGCTGTACCGGCTCCGCGGCGCCGTCCCCGGTCGCCTCGAGCGCGTCGTCATCCCGGGCGTGGACCCCGCCGGTCGGTTCGCCACGCTCGCCATGGCCGGCGGCCAGGTGTGGACCGCGACCGATGACGGCGTCGCGGTGCGCGAGCGCGGCGCGTGGCGGGTGCTCGACCGGACCGCCGGCCTTCGCAGCACCCGGATGCGCCGCGTGATCGCGCGCGGCGATGGCCGGCTCTGCGTCTCGTACCACGAGGCGATCGGCGTGAGCTGCTTTCGCTACGCCGGTGGCGCGGTCTCCGAGCTCGAGCACATCGGGCCCGCCGAGGGCCTGACCACCGGCATGGTCTACGCGCTGGGCGAGGATCGCCAGCGGCGGCTGTGGATCGGGACCGGCGACGGCGTCGCCGTCGTGACGCCGAACGGGATCGACCACTTCGACGAGAGCGACGGCTTCGCAGGCAACGACTCGGCTGCCAACGCGTTCATGGTGGACGGCGATGGCTCGCTGTGGCTCGGCCAGAGCGGGGGCGCGACCCACGTGTTCGCGCAGTTCTACGCCGGCCCGCCCCGCGCCCCGCGCACGACGTTCCTCGACGGTCGGATCGGAGATCGGCCGGTCCGCGACGCGCTCGCCGGGCTCGAGGTCCCGCACGATCGCAACGCGCTGACCCTCGAGTTCGCGTCGAGCAGCATGCTGGACGCCAAGCGGGTCGAGTACGAGGTGCGGCTGTCTCCGCTCGAGCCCGCGTGGATCGCCACCCGCCAGCGCCAGGCGCGCTACCCCGTGCTGCCGCCGGGGCGCTATCGCTTCGAGGTGCGCGCGCGGCTCGGCACGGGGACCTGGGGCCCGGCCGCGGAGCTCCAGTTCGCGATCCTGCCGGCGTGGTGGCAGACCCGCTGGTTCCTCGCGCTGTGCGTGCTCGCCGGCGCCCTGGTGATCGGCGCGGGCTTCACGTGGCGGCAGCGCAGCGTGCTGCGCCACCGCACGCGCCAGCTCCACGAGCGGTCGGACGCGAGCTTCCGCGCGGTGGTCGATCTGATGCCCGATCTGATCTCGGCCTACCGCGATCGCAAGCTGATCTACCTGAACGCGGCGAACCGCCGGTTCCTCGGTCTCGATGCGCCGGGCGAGCCGTGGCGAGACGTCGAGCTGATCGAGCGCGTCCATCCCGAGGATCGCGCGCACGTCGCCGAGCTGTTCCGCAATGTCCGCGAGCTCGGCTCCCGGACCAGCGCCGAGGTCGTCGAGATCCGGATCCGCAGCGCGGACGGCAGCCTGCGGACCTGCGAGGTGGCCGGGATCCTCGTCGAGATCGGCGGGCAGCCGACCGTGGTCGCCAGCGGCCGTGATGTCACCGACCGCAACCGGATGCGGGCCAAGCTGCTGGTCTCGGACCGGATGGCGAGCCTGGGCACGCTCGCGGCCGGGATCGCCCACGAGATCAACAACCCGCTCGCCTACGTCAGCGGAAACCTCGAGGCGATGGCCGAGGCGCTCGAGGCCTCGCACCCACCGACCATGGCCGAGCGCGACGAGCTGGTCGCGGCGGTCCACGACGCGCGCGATGGCGCCGAGCGCGTGCGCAAGATCGTGCATGGCCTGCGCTCGTTCAGCCGCTCGGAGGACGCCGAGCAGCGCGTGCCGCTCGCGGTGCCCGGCGTGCTCGAGGCCGCGATCCGGATGACCAGCAACGAGGTGCGCCACCGCGCCGTGCTGCTGCGCGAGCTCGCGCCGGTGCCGCGCGTGGTCGCCGACGACGGCCGGCTCACCCAGGTGTTCGTCAACCTCCTGATCAACGCGGCGCACGCGATCCCGGAGGGCCGCTCGGACCAGAACCGGATCACGGTGCGGACCCGGACCGACGACCAGGGCCGCGCGGTCGTCGAGATCGAGGACACCGGCCAGGGGATCGCGCCGGAGGTCCAGTCGCGGGTGTTCGATCCGTTCTTCACGACCAAGGACGTGGGCGAAGGCACCGGGCTGGGCCTGTCGATCTGCCACGGCATCATCAGCGGGCTGGGTGGCCAGATCGCGATCGAGAGCTCCCCGCCGCGCGGCACCGTGGTCCGCGTGGTGTTGCCCGCGGCGCCGGAGCTGGTGGCCGCGGCACCCGTGCCGGCGCCCGACGCGCCCGTGGATCGCGACGGCCAGCGCCGGCCCCGCGTGATGCTGGTCGACGACGAGCCGATGGTGGCGCACACGATGGAGCGGCTGCTCCGCCGCGACTGCGACATCACGGTGGCGCTGTGCGGCCAGGACGCGATCGCGCACATCGCCAGGGGCGTGCGGTTCGACGCGATCGTGAGCGACGTGATGATGCCCAACATGACGGGGATCGAGCTGATCGAGGAGCTCCAGCGGGTGGCGCCGGATCAGGCGCGGCGGCTGATCTTCCTGTCGGGCGGCGCATTCACGGCGCAGACGCGCGAGCAACTCGACAAGCTGGGCACGATGCAGCTCGAGAAGCCGATCACCGCGAACGAGCTGCGCGCGTGCGTGATGCGGGTCGCCGGCGAGGCCCGGCCGCTGTGAGGCTCGCGTGGCTCGCCACCGCGATGGCACTCGGCGCCGCCGGAACCCCGGCGCACGTGGCCGCCGACCCTGCGACCGAGCCCCCGCACGGCCTGGTCCGCTTCCGGTCGTTCGGCTCCGCGGAGGGGCTCCACAACCTGGTCGTGTTCGCCATCGCCCAGGACGCCAGCGGAGATCTGTGGATCGGTACCGACGGGGGCGTCGCCCGCTACGACGGTGAGAGATTCACCCATTTCGGCGTCGAGGACGGCCTTGCGTCCAGCGTGTTGCTGGCGATCGGCATCGCACCGGACGGCAACGCGTGCGTCGGTGGATTCACGGGCCTGGTGTGCTGGGACGGCGCTCGGTTCTCTCCCGCGGGCGGCGCCGGCTTGCCGTCGGTCGCGGTGCATACCATGGCCGCCGCCCGCGGCCGGTTCTGGGTGGCGACGGAGGCGGGGCTGTACGTGCGCGACGACCACGCCACGTTCACACCGGCCCCCGGCTGGCCCGCAACCGGCCCGGTCACGGGGCTGTGGGCCGACGCCGCCGGTGTGCTCGCCGGTGACAACGGGAGATTGCTGACGAGCACCGGCGACGGCGTGTGGCGCGATCGGTCCGACATCGGCCTCGCGGGTGACCGCATCGACGCGATCCTGCGCGACCGCTCCGGGGCGGTGTGGGTCCGGACGGCGCTGCACATGTGGCGACTGCCGCCGGGAGCGCAGCGCGCGGAGGACATCTCCGCCGGGATGCCCTCGGGCTACGACAACGTCGGCACGCAGAGCATGGTCAATGGACCGCACGGTGAGGTCCTGTTCGGAAGCGATGTCGGGGTCCTGTATCGCGAGGCCGTCCGCTGGCGCGTGGTCGGCCGGAGCTCCGGCCTGCCGAGCCTGGGTGCGCGGACCGTGTTCGTCGATCGCGAAGGATCGATCTGGGTCGGCTCGGTCGGCCTGTTTCAACAGCAAGGCGCCGGGCTGCTCGAGCGCCACGATCTGAGCAACGGCCTGCCCGGCGATGTCGCGTGGAGCATCGCGCGCGATCGCGACGGCGCGCTGTGGATCGGGACCAACCGCTGCCTCGCGCGGATCCAGGCCGGCCGCTGGGCGTGCCTGCCCGGCACCGAGCCGCGGGTGGTGCGCACGTTCGTGTTTCCGCCGCAGGGCGGCGTGTTCATCGGCGGCGCACCGTCGGATCTGTTGTACCTCGACCCCGCAGGTCGCGCGACGTCGATGGGCCAGGAGCTCGGTCGCCCCGCCGATCACGCGATCTTCTCGCTCCGGATCGGGCCCGAGGGCGATCTGTGGATCGCGACGAAGATCGGGCTCTTCCGGTTGCCGGGCGCCGTGCCGGGGACGCTCGAGCGCGTGACCATCCCCGGGATCCCGGCGGCGGCGCGCTTCTCCTCGTTGATCGTCGCCGAGGGCCGGGTCTGGGCCACGTCGGCCAGCGGCATCGCGGTGCGAGATCATGGGACCTGGCACGCGTTCGGCACCGCCGATGGGTTCAGGTCGGCGGCGATCCGCTACCTCGTGCACACCCACGATCACGAGTACTGCGCTGCGTACACCGAGTCGATCGGGATCGCGTGCTTCGAGGTCGACGGCCTCGCGATCTCGCGGATCCGGCACATCGGCGTCGCCGACGGCCTGACCTCGGGCACCGCCTATTTCCTGGGATACGATCGCCAGCAGCGGCTGTGGGTCGGCACCGGCGACGGCGTCGACGTGATGACGCCGCGGGGGATCGATCACTTCGGCGAGTCCGACGGTCTGGCCGGGAACGACGCGACCGCCAACGCGTTCTTCGAGGATGCCGACGGATCGCTGTGGCTGGGCTCGAGCGCCGGCATGTCGCATGTGTTCGCGGCGCGCTACGACGGCCCGCCCGCGCCTCCCACCGTGCTGGTGCGCGCAGGTCAGCTCGGCGATCATCCGATCCGCGAGCACGATCCGGCACCGCTCGAGACCACCCACGATCGCAACACGCTCAGCGTCGAGTTCGGCGCCCATCGGCTGGCGGCGGCCGATCGCCTCGCGTACCAGGTCCGACTGCTGCCGATCGAGCGCGCGTGGACCACGATGCCCGCGCACCTGGCGCGCTATCCGTCGCTGCCTCCCGGGGGGTACCGCCTCGAGGTCCGCGCACGGATCGGCGCCGGCGTCTGGGGACCGGTCACCGCGCTGGCGTTCTCGGTGCATCCAGCGTGGTGGCAGCGCCGCTGGTTCTGGGTGCTCGCCGGGAGCGTGATCGTGCTCGCGATGGTCGCGAGCTTCGCGTGGATCCATCGCACGGTGTTGCGGCGCCGCACCCGCCAGCTCAACCAGCAGTCCGCCGCCAACGTCCGTGCGCTGTTCGAGCTGGTTCCGGATCTGATCAGCGTCCACCGCGGCGACGAGCTGATCTACAGCAACGAGGCGGCGCGGCGGTTGTACGGGGTCGAGCGCAGCCCCGCCGGCCGCGCGGAGCTCGGCGGCCGGATCCACCCCGATGACCGCCCGAGGTTCGCCGAGCTCACGCGCAGCGCGCCGCCGATCGCCACTGCGAGCACGCCCGGGATGCTCGAGCTGCGGGTCAGCGACGGGAACGGTGGCTGGCGCACCTGCGAGGTCTCGGGCGTCCGGACCGAGCTCGCGGGCGCGACCGTGCTGGTCGCCAGCGGGCGCGACGTCACCGATCACCACCGGCTGCGCGCGCAGCTCCTGGTCTCGGATCGGATGGCGAGCCTGGGCACCCTGGCCGCGGGCATCGCCCACGAGATCAACAACCCGCTGTCGTACGTGCTCGGCAACCTCGACGTGATGTCCGAGACCCGGTCCAGCCCGGGCCGGGGCGACGAGTTCGCGGCGGCGCTCGACGACGCCACCGATGGTGCGCAGCGCGTCCGCAAGATCGTCCAGGGCCTGCGGTCGTTCAGCCGCGCCGAGGAGGAGAAGCGCGTCGAGCTCGACATCGCCGACGTGCTGCGCGGGGCGATCCGGTTGACCGCCAACGAGGTCCGGCACCGGGCACAGCTGGTGTGCGAGCTCGGCGCGACGCCCCGGGTCGTGGCCGACGACGGCCGGCTCACCCAGGTGTTCATCAACCTGATCGTCAACGCCGCGCACGCGATCCCCGAGGGCCGGTCGGACGATAACCGCATCACCGTGCGGACGTTCGGCGACGCGCAGGGCCTGGCCGTGGTCGAGGTCGAGGACACCGGCGGCGGGATGTCTCAGGCCGTGCAAGCGCGGGTCTTCGATCCGTTCTTCACCACCAAGGAGGTCGGTCGAGGCACCGGCCTCGGGCTATCGATCTGCCACGGGATCGTCAACGCGCTCGGTGGGCGGATCGCGATCGAGAGCTCGGAGGGCCGGGGGACCCTGGTGCGCGTCGTGCTGCCGCCCGCCGCCGTCGCCGAGGTCGCCGCGCCGCCGCCCGTCGAATCGCCGGCCGCCGCGCGGCCGCAGCCGCTGCGGATCCTGGTGGTCGACGACGAGCCGCGCGTGCTCGAGATGCTCGCGCGGGTGCTGCGCCGCGATCACGAGGTCGTCACCGCGACCTGCGGTGACGCGGCGATCGAGCAGATCTGCGGCGGTGCGACGTTCGACGTGATCGTGAGCGACGTGATGATGCCGAACATGACCGGCCTCGAGCTGCTCGACGAGCTCCAGCGCAACGCGCCGGCGCAGGCCCGGCGGATGGTGTTCCTGTCGGGCGGGGTGTTCACTCCCGAGGCGCGCGCGCGGCTCGACGAGATCGGCGTCGTTCAGCTCGAGAAGCCGATCAGCGCGCAGCAGCTGCGCAGCGCGGTCCGCAGCGTGGCGAGCGCTGCAGCGACCGCCGCGAGCTGACAGCGTTGATCAGCGCGGTCGCACCGCGACGGTGAATCGCTCGCGCGGGCGATCGAAGCGGTTGTCGAGCCGCACGCGCCACGCGGCCTCGGCGACGCAGCCGGCGGTGGGACCCGCGGCTCCGACGACCGCGACGTTGACGATCTCGTCGCGGGTCGTGTCGATCGCCAGCGCGACCTCGCGCCGGTCGGTCGCGAAGCACGCGCGTGCATCGATCATCGCGCCGAGGATGGCCACGAGGTCGGGTCGCTCGCTCGCGCGCACGACCACGCCGCTGAGGTCCCCGCCCACGAGGCCGCCTTCGACCCCGCCCTCGACGCCGTTGGCGCGGAGCCCGAGCCGCGACGGCCGCGTACCGGGCTCGTACGCGACATACGACGTCACCGGCGAGACCGCGCGGCCGGCCCGCGCGACGGTCAGCCGCTCGTCTGGCGTCAGCTCGTCGAAGTCGTTCTCGCCGATCACGAACACCGCGGTCGCGCGTGACATCGCGTCGCTCGCAGCCGCTTCGATCCGGATCGGATCGCTCCACAGCTGGCCCGCGATCACGACGCGGCTCGGCGCGGCGCTCGCGTGGGTGACGACCTGGAGCCGAGCACCTTCGTCGACCGTCGGCGGCGCGCCGAGCCCGGAGACCGTGACGTGATCGATCGACGTCGGCCGCACGAGCGCGAGGATGGGGCGAGCGAGCGGGGGCGGCACAGCCGCGCTGGTGCGCACGAACATGCCGTGGTGGGAGGTCGCCAGCGAGGCGAACGCCGCATCGTCGTCGCGAACGAGCTGCGATGGGTCCGTGAACGGGCTGACCCCGACCACGTGGACGACGGTGTCCGGGGCAACGGTCGCGAGCTTGGCGAGCGCCATCACGGGCGTCAGCTCGGGGCGCACGAGCTCGTCGGTCAGCACGACGATCCGCTTCGGACCGCGCCGGTCTGCGAGGGCGGCCGCCGCGAGCCGGGCGCCGTCCTCGAGCGCGCTGCCGTTGCCGAGCGCGAGCGCGCCGCGGTCGACCGCCGCCGCCAGCTTGTCGGCGAATCCGGTCGCCGGGACAAAGCCGCCGAACACGCGTGTCGCCGTGCGCCGGTAGGCCACGACCTCGATCTCGGCATCGGGGACGACGCGGGCATAGCCGCGTGCGATCTCGAGCTCGGCCGCGAGCGCGTCCCCGACCGAGTACGACGCGTCGATGACGAACACGACCTGCGCGCGGACCGGGAGCTGCGATAGCCGGGGCGCGACGTCGACCTCGAGACGCGACACGGCGTGGTCCGAGGACGCGACGACCCGGCCGAGCCGCGCGACGGTGGTGCCCGGACCGGGGACCACGATCCGCGCGTACGAGGTCCCGCTGTCGTACTCGTCCGGGCACTCGGCGGCGATCGCGAGCGTGGTGGGCACGTGGGCATCGACGTGGCGGCCATCGACGGTGGCGTTGCTGTCGACGGTCAGGACCGGCGCCGCGAGCGCCGGAGCGCCGCACGACCTGTAGGCGAGCGGGTACGTGACGCCGTACGAGCCGTCGGCGTAGCGCGTCGGCACCGTGAGCGTGTATTCGACGGTCGACACGGTCATCGGCATCACCGGGAAGACCTGGAGGAACAGCGTGCCCACCTCCATCCAGCTCAGGAGCGCCGGGTCCTTGACTTCGAACGCACCGTAGCCGGTCAGCGAACGGTAGCGCTCGCTCGCGGCGTGGGCCTCCATCAGCTCACCGCTGTACCAGCGCTGGCGGGCCTTGATGCGCAGTCCCGTCGCGGCGGCACCGTCGGGCAACCGGATCTCGAGCCCGACCTGCTCGGCCTGCGTACCCGGGTTGGAGAACTGGCGCTGCACGGTGAAGGTCGCGACACCATCGGCGATATGAGCGACGACGGAGTGAGCGGTCTCGGCGATGGGCTGGCCGCGCGACACCGACATCTTGTCCGCGCCTGCCGCGCCGACGGCCACGGCGAGCCCGACCACCGTGACAGGCCATAGATCGACGAGCGCGCGCGTTCGCATCACGTGAGCCTGACATGCGGCTGCGACGCCCTCCACTGACATGCAACGACGCGCCGATGAGCGCGGCCGGATACCAGGTGTCGCAGCACGCGGCGACGCCAGGCATCTCCTGGCATCGAGGCTACGGACGGACGAGCGCGAGCAGGGCGTCGAGCGTGGCGATGTCGTGGTCGGCGAGGCCGTCGCCGCCCGTGCGGCGATGCGGGTTGTACCAGCAGGTCGCGATGCCGGCGTTGCGGCCGCCCTGCATGTCCGAGCTGAGGCTGTCGCCGACCATCACCGCCGAGCTCCTTGCCGGAGCGCCGAGGCCGGCGAGCGCGGCCTCGAAGATCGCGGGCGCTGGCTTGGCGACGCCGAGCTCGGACGAGATCACGATCGCCTGGAAGTAACCGCCGAGCGCGAGTCGATCGATCCGCGCGCGCTGGACGTCGGAGAGGCCGTTGGTGACGAGCGCGAGCGAGACCGTCGGCTCGGCGGCGAGCGCGTCGAGCACGTCCCGCGCGCCGGGATAGAGCTCGCCGTGGGCGCCCAGCCCGGCGGCAAAGCGGTCGGCGAGCACCTCGGCGGAGGCGTCGAGGCCAGCCGCCTCGATCAGCCGAGCGAACCGCAGGGTCCGGACCTGGGTCGCGGAGATCTCGCCGCGCTCGACGCGCGTCCACAGCGCGCGGTTGATCCGGTCGTAGGTCGGCAGGTGGCGGGCCGGATCGGCGATCCCCGCGCTCGTCAGGGCGTGCTCGAACGCGCGCGCCTCGGACGCGTCCGAATCCAGCAGCGTGTGGTCGAGGTCGAGCAGCAGCGCGGTGTACGGCACCGGCCGAGCATAGGCGCCGCCGGGGCGCCCGACCACTTCGACGGCGTGCGTACGGGATCCGTCAGCCACGCCGAGCCTGATGCAACCCCACTGACCACCGACCAGGAGTCCACGTTCAGGTGCCGAACGGGCCGAGCTCGCCCTTCTGCAGCAACAGGCGTCGCCGCTCCAGCTCGAGCTCCAAGGTCTGGACTTCAAGGCAAGCCCTCGATGCCTCGGCCTTCTGCTTCTGCAGCTTGATCGAGATCGCTGCCGCTCGCTCGGGCTCGCAAGAACAGCAATGAGCGAGCTCGGCGTCGTACACCGTTCCGTCGGTCGGCAATGAGATCGGCTTCACCTTCTCCACCAGTTCTCCGACCTTGGGCAGCATGACCAGCAGCCTCTTGATCTCGTCCTGGATCGCCTTGGGCAGCCAGCTGATATCGTTGAGCGAGTGCCAGTCATTCGGAACGTTGGGCGCGACGATCCGGTACGAGATATCGGAGACCCGGGTGCTCACCGCGTAGAGCTCCATCACCTTTCTGATGAAGTACGTCACGGCACGGCACTCGTTATCATTCTGGATCGTCCGGGCCGTGATATCGGCCACGTCCTTCTCCTCGAAGTTGCTGACCACCACCGAGCGCTCGGCATGGGTCATCAGCGAGGACTGCATCGCCGATTGATTGAACACGTCGGAGACCGAGCTGGTGCGCAACATGTTGTGGTCGGTGACGCTGGACTGCTGCGACGCGCTGCCGCTCGGCAAGCCCAGGAGACCCGCGAGGCCGCCGCCCACCGAGACCGACGAGCTAGCCTTCACGCTGATCAGCTGATCGCTGAGCCGGTCGAGGGTGTTCGTCGTCCTCGCCTGGTGCACCGCCGACAGGAATTGCATGAAGGTCGTCTGCACCGAGAACCGGTCGGTCTCGCTCGTGATCCGCCGGTATCGATCGCTGTGATACAGCGTGACCTTCTCTCCGGGCAGCAGTGTCTGGGTATACAGCAGCGGACCATGCTGCTTGCCCAGCAGACACAGCTTGTGCTCGTAGGTCACCCGAAACTCGATGAGCGGCCGGCCCACGATGATCGCGACGACCGGCGGATTGTCCACGCGGTCCAGCGGCACCCGGAACAACCGCGTCTCGTACCAGAACATGCACTGCTCGTCGGAGCGCCACGGCGGCTCGCACGGGCTGACGCA
>Ga0307515_10006789_pt1 | contig 22769 bp, 28 predicted proteins | sample 17_EM_MG_FD_194513 | JGI IMG/M metagenome (GOLD analysis project Ga0307515, IMG submission 194513) | Populus trichocarpa ectomycorrhiza microbial communities from riparian zone in the Pacific Northwest, United States - 17_EM | ecosystem: Host-associated > Plants > Roots > Unclassified | place... | reverse complement strand
GAAATTCAAGCACATCCCTTCGGAGAAGCGTCAGTACTATTGCGTCACCGACGTGAAGCACCTGAAGGGTGGGGTGATGGACAAGAAGAGCCTCTGTCCCGACATAGTACTGATGCACAAGAATCGAACGCCGCCAAGCAACCCGAAAGACGAATTTGTTTACTGGGCCAACCCTCTGCACGTCCTGGAAGTGAAGCCACACGACAACGCTCTGTGCGACGGAGAGAACATGCCGCATCTGATTGTCGACGGTGAGCACGCAAGGCGGGGTTTCCGTGGTTGGCTGCAACTGATGTGGCGACAGGTGTTGACCCGGCTTCGACGCATGCAGCGCGTCCTGAGAAGCGGCGATGGCGCGACAAGCAGCCAGAACCACCGATGACTCCCACTCCGTCGAACGTCCAGGGCAAGTCGAAACCGGGCCCGAAGCCGACTTTGCGGTCCACCGCCAAGAAGCGACGTGCGGAGGGATCGTCAGGACCCAACCCACGGGCAGCGAAGAAGTCCAAGACGAACACGGTCTCAAGTTCCAAGGCGAATTCTGTCTCGAGGGCTAGGAGGGATTCGGTCTCACGTCGGATGCTCGAACGCTATGCGAGACTTGAGGCCGAGAGAGGAGATGACTCTGATCACCCTCCACTGGACCCGGAGTTCGATTGCAAGATCCAGCCGGCGCTTCAAGTGTGCCGTTACCTCTTGGAGATGTTTTCCGTCCCTCTGCTTCGGTCGCATGCCACGGCCGGTCTGGTCGATCGGGATCGCATGCAGCTGTATCACGCCAACCGATCGGTGATCCTGGTGTCCTCTGCGATCAACTTTTCCAAGGAGGACGGCAAGACGAAGTTCATCGCGACGATAATCGCCTTCCACTGTCTTTCGCTGGAGCAGAACGGGATTATGGAGACCCAGGTGCCGAGGAACGCCCAGATCATTTCGCAGAACAGGATTGCAAACTCGTATGTGGTGCAGGAAGGAAGCAAGCTGGTTTTCCCGGAGAAGGAGGGGTGTAAAGGGTTCAAAGTGAAACTGGGCGAGGTGATCTCCCGAGACCCAGCGATGATCGGGAGGTCGACGGTGGTGCTGAACGCGACGTCTGAGAAGTGGAAGGTCAAAGGGAAGTACATCCCTCTGGTGGTGAAGATCAGCTGGCCGACTTCGAATCGAGAGCCAGAGACGAATTTTCTGGAGAAAGCGAGCAAGGAGGCTCAAGGCGAGCACGCGTGGGCTACCAAGCACCTTCCGCGTTTGTATTATTCGGAGGACGTGATTCCTGCGGCAGGATCGACTTTGGAGAACGTTGCGCGTCTGTTTGACGAACCCGAGTTCGGCAAAAATGAAAAAATGCACGTGTACGAACGACGGACGCTCCGGATCATCATTCAGGAGCGGCTGTATGCGTTCAAGTCGCTGGGGAGCGTGAGGGACGTGGGACAGGTGCTTGTGGATGTCGCATGCGGTATGTGTCCTTCCGGTTTTCGACAGTCGTCCACTCAGTCCGGCGCACCCAGTTCATCAATGGCTGTACAAGTATGCGGGGATCCTTCACCGCGACCTCAGTCCCAACAACATCATGTGGCGGTTGATCGAAGAGAAGAATGGGAGAGGGAAGATGGAGCGGAGAGTCTACGGGGTTTTGACGGACTACGATCTTTCGTCGTTTACGGCGACGATGAACTCGAATTACAAGAAGACGTCGCAACAGCGGACTGGGACTCCACCGTACATGGCACACGAACTGCTGATGGATGCAAGCCCTTTTCACCTGTACAGGCACGACCTGGAATCTCTGTTCTACATCATGTTACTAACTGCGGCGCGCCACATAATCGGAACTCCGGAGGGGGAGAACAAGCCCCGGGTGATTCTGCGAGGATCGTGGAACCTCCCATATGACACCTGGTTCGATGAACCACAGTTCCAGACGCTTGGTTCCCTCAAGGTAGCCTTCCTCCTGAAAACCCAGCCTATTAAGTTGTCTCAGGATTTCGGAGACTTTCTCCCGTGGCTAGAAGATCTTCAACAATGTTTCTCGACCGGGTTCAAACTCAAGCCTTCCTACGACAATCGGGCGCAGAAGATTTGGAGGGCCGCTGTTCAACCTGCCACTGTTCAACCTGTTGAGTTTGACGATGAAACATTAGGGGGACAAATCACCTATGACACCATCCTGGTAGCGGTCCCCTATTTGACTGGGAAACTCGAAGGGCTCGTCATCCGTGACCCCAAGTGGCCATCGGCTCGTGTGCCATCAACTTCAGGCGGTGTGGCTCAGGTCGACGAGTAGGCCCGTTCCCACAGACGCCACCACTCTTCGCCGCTCACCTATCATCCCCTCCCTCCCCGTCATGCTTTCTTTTCGACATTATTCGCATCCGTATATTTATATAGGACTTCAGTACAGGTACTTGTGATATGTAACCTAGTCATTACGATTATTTTTTGGTTTCCATTCGGTGGGGTTGCAATCACGTTTTCTGAAAGACTCAGCTCGTAACACTGAACCATCGCTGAGACGCTCTTATACCGTATCTTTGCCGATGGGCAACTGTCTGTAATCGGAGAAATACAATATATACCCGCCCCAGTAGGCGGTTCCATTCACCGCGGTTCGTTCCTCGATATGTGGTAGGGCCGGCAACAGCTCAATCTTCTGAGGCCTTTTAAGCAGCGACACTTGTACATGAACCGTGGCGATACGTTAAAATATCTCCCTGGAATCACCCCGGTGTCTTCGACAAAAACATACTGAATTTGCGAAACTACGGGCCGGTCACATAGCCTGATAGCTGAACACGACCACGCTTGAATGACTTGGAGTCGCATGCCGCGATCCCGGCGGCGAGCTTGAGCTTGAGTCGCCAAGTACTAAATTCCCAGAATCGCGGCCCCGCCACGACCCTCCCTCGAAAACTAGCATGCCTTCCAAATTATGGGGGTCGGCAAGGACTGCAACTCACGACTTGCGGATGATTCGGTTTATCCATCATTGAGTAGTAAGTAGTACTGGCACGAAGAAGCTCAAATGTGTGAGCTGGCAATTATGCTATAGTAGCTACTCCGCCAACCATCCTCCCCAAGGGTGTCCAGGTGGAGATCGAAGTTGCGATCGAGTAGAACCAACTCCGTGAGAGTTTTGAGGCCAAGTATCGAAGGGAAGATAAGGCCGCCGTGCAATGAGAGAATCTTCAGCGTGTGGGCCGAAAAATCGAACGGGTCGCCGAGTAGACTCCGGTCGGCTTCTCCAAGCATCGGGAGCAAACAAAGGTTCCGGTGAACAGCAGAACACACATATCTTCACGCGCTACAATTCTCTCCCCCAAATGGGTCGGCTTGCACGAGGCACGTCATGACAAGATTGCCGCTCATCTCTATCGGCGTTCGGAACCTTTCTCACAGCCTTCACCCCGCACACTTCCCCCGCAGCTACCTCGAGTTTCGACAATGGAGGCCGAGTCCCGACGACCTAAGGGGCAGGAGAGCACAATCTCAGCGTTGAATGTGACTATCGAAGCCTTGAATCTCGCAAAGGAACTCTCGAGTATCACGCCTGCCAAGGCCGTTTTTGGTTCCGTCAGCGTTATCCTCGCAACGATCAGAGTGAGTTCCCTTATGACTTTTTGTTGAACGAGTGCAGACCGAAGTGCGCCTAGGACACCATGATCAACTATGCAGACTACGTCGAACTTGGGCTGGCTTGCTCTGACGTCTGTACCGCCCTGGACCGAGGTCTGAACGGGAAGAGATTGAACGACCTTAATAACTCCGTATGCGAGGCGATCAAGCAGCTGACGACGTGAGTCACACCGCTGGCGTACACTTTGAGCAACTCGTTGGTGACATTTTCGATGTGATCTCAGGGCTGTGGCGGAGATCCAAAAGGCGGTCATCAAGCAGGGGAGACGAAACGTGGTATCCCGACACCTCCACGCAAAGAACGACAAAGAGAAAATTGCCGCTTGGAAGTTGGACCTCAACAGGATTCTTCATGTATTCAACGTGCGTCCCATTATCTCCGTACGACAACTGTTAACTCGACATTCCCAGACCGAACTTGTGATAAACACACACATCACAGTTTCCGAAACCCATGCCATTGTTTCCGAAATCCATCGCACTGTCGTGAAGGGACAAGAATCAAATGATAGCAGGAATCTGTTGGTAAGCGACACTCGTACTTCCACCGAATTACCGCTCACGACGGCCCAGACTCAAACGAGGTCAGCAATCTAAGCTACCGATGGACCAATCATCTCACATCCGAATCTAGCGTATCTGGAGAATCTCCACCTCCTCCCCCAAGGACGTTCTTTGGGCGCGACGAGTTGATCGAGAAGGTAGTCGGTCTCGCCGAGAAGCTTACCCCGATCGCCCTGATTGGTGCTGGAGGAATCGGCAAGACCTCTATCGCCCTGACCGTCCTCCACCACGATCGGATCAAGCAGCGGTTTGATTATAACCGTCGATTCATTCGTTGTGATCGATTCCCCGCCTCGTCCGCACATCTCCTCCAACGGCTCTCCGACGTCATCGGCGCAGGTGTCCAGAATCCCGAGAATCTGACCCCCCTACGGACATTCCTGTCTTTGAAGGAGATGCTGCTCGTGCTCGACAACGCGGAATCCATTCTCGACCCGCAGGGGGCAGACGCACGGGAGATCTACGGTGTGGTGGAGGAGCTGAGTCGGTTCAGCAACATCTGTGTTTGCATTACATCCCGGATCTCCACTACTCCTCCGGGCTGCAAGCGCCTCAATGTGCCGACCCTATCGATGGACGCCGCACAGGATACCTTCTATCGCATCTACGACAGCGACGCCGATCGGTCGGACGTGGTCAACGGGATTCTCGAAGAACTTGACTTCCACCCACTCTCAATCACTTTGCTCGCCACAGCCGCGCATCAGAACCAATGGGACACGAGCCGATTGAGTCGAGAATGGGGGCAACGGCGAACGGGTGTGCTGCAGACACAGCATAACGAGAGCCTTGCTACTGCTATCGAGCTATCGCTTGCCTCCCCGCTGTTCCGAGAACTCGGCCCCGATGCCCGAGAACTTCTTGGAGTGGTCGCGTTTTTCCCGCAGGGCATTGACGAGAATAACCTTGAATGGTTGTTCCCCGCGATCTCGAACAGAACCCACATCTTCGACAGGTTCTGTAACCTCTCCTTGACACATCGGAGCAATGGGTTCATCACAATGCTTGCACCACTCCGAGATTATCTTTCTCCCGACGATCCGAAGACGTCCCCACTTCTCCTCACGACCAAGGAACACTACTTCACACGGATGTCAGTCGATATCGATCCGAACATGCCCGACTTCGAAGCAACACAATGGATCATTTCGGAGGACATCAATGTCGAGCACCTGCTCGATGTCTTCACGACGATCGACGCCAACTCAGACGACGTCTGGGATACTTGTGTCAAGTTCATGGTGCACCTCCATTGGCATAAGAAACGGCTCACGATTCTGAAGCCGAAGATCGAAGGTCTCCCGGATGATCATTGGTCCAAGCCAAAATGCTTGTTTCAGCTCACACGGTTGCTTAGCTCAGTTGGAAATCATGTGGAGTGCAAACGACTCCTCACTCATGCCGTAAATCTCTGGAGAGAGCGAAGAGATGATAATCAGGTGGCTATAACATTGGTGGAGCTATCTAATACAAACCGGCTTCTTGGCTTCCACAGGGAGGGGATGGAACAGGCGAAAGAAGCATTGCAGATTTGTGAACGGCTTGGTGACACGGTAGGGCAGGCACATTGTTTGATCAGACTCGCCTGGTTGTTGCGTTCAGACGATCAGCTCGACGCCGCAGAAGAAGCTGCATTCCGCGCGCTCGATCTTCTCCCGGAGAAAGGCCAACAATTTCGGGTCTGCGAGTCTCACCGTGTTCTCGGCAATATATATCGATCCAAGGGCGATATCGAGAAGGCGGTTCATCATTTCGAGGTAGCCATCGGAATTGCGACCCCTCTCAATTGGCACGATGTTCTGTTTTGGATTCATTATGAACTGGCAGTGCTCTTTCGCAGTGGTGGCAGGTTCGACGACGCACACGCTCACATCAAACACGCCAAGTTGCACGCAGCCGGTAACGCCTACTACCTGGGTCACGCGATGGAGTTGCAGGCTTTGGTTTGGTACGATCAGCACAGACCTGAAGAGGCGAGGTCTGAGGCTCTGCGCGCGGCCGATGTTTACGAGAAGCTTGGGTCTGTGGAGTACGCAGAGCGCTGTAGAGACCTCCTCCGGATGATAGAGAGCAGCCCGGTTGCGTCTGGTCAACCAAACTTTGATTGTGAGCCCGTGAAATATCGCTACGTCCTGCGTGTATTGACTCCTCACTCTAAGCTCAGGGAATCAGACGATAGCGTCGATGCGTTCTTCAAATTCATCTTCCCGCAGGTCTTTCGGAAAACCTTGTCCCTCCGCTCAATCTTCTCTTGTACTCGTCGATATTCCGGCCTTCTTCCTCTCCAATGACACTCTCCCCCTTCTATTCATTTCCTCCATTCATGCATTGTCTTATATTTGTTGTCCTGCTGCTTGTCATTGGAAATTTGCCTCCTATGTTGCGTATCAACCTAGCTATTGAATATTGAATGCCACCGATAATCGACAATCTACAGCAACGAGATCCTAAAATCCTTTCCCAGCGTGACGCGCTCCCCACAGATGTAGGCTTCCGTATCCGGTCTTTCGGTGGGCCCTGGGGTTTCTTCAAGTCGAGAAAAGTTCTAGGATGACCGTGGCACGGTACCTGTTATCCAACGCTCTAGCTCACGTTAACAAGAATTCACAAACTGCAGAAACATCCATCCAGTAGTAGCCCAAACCGATGATGAGTCCATCTGGACCACGATTCGTTCGGGGGCGGAGAATCCCGAAACGCTGGAACGCGAGCGGGGTAAACCAGGGAAGACGGGTAATTAGACAGGAGATTCCACCGGGTGCAGCGGAGACCAAGGGTAGCAAAGATGGCGTGTTTCTTGGTTGAAGAACATAAGAAAATGGGCGAACACGCGAAAAGAGGTACTCACCATATCCGGGATCTGAGCTCCAACAAAGGCCACGACATGATCAGATCTCGGCCAGCTGCGAGGGCTTCGTCCAACTGTGGCCCAACAAGATAATCAGAGACCTTTGTCGTGGAAGGACCGGGACCGCCCTGCCTGGCGACGGTTCTAGGCAATCCGACGCGAGAGAAGAATTCCTACTTTCGACGCGCCAGATCAGCTCAATTCTCTTGGGTTTTCACGCTGCGCACGGACGGAGGTGCTCCTAGGAAATCCTCACCCGGATGATGCCGCGGAATGGTTCGAGGGTGACGACCTGGCCGTCGCGCAGACTCGTGGAGGCCAAGGGAGTCCTGATCGGTACTGGCAGGACCGCCGCAGGCTGGACATCCTCCGATTTGGCGGCTTCCAATGATAAAACTCGAAGATATTTATAGTTTGGCGGGTTGTCCAAGGTGCTTACAAACCCATCGTTAATAGGTACTCATCACGCGGAACGAAAGAAAGGATCTCACCGTCGATCCCGAACGTAGGCAGGGAACTCCCGAAGCGAGAGTCTTTCAGAGGACCAGCACTCCTCGAGGTCCTCAAGGCCGTGAACTCAATGAGGTAAAACTGACAACACGCGGTCGCGGGTGGGATTGGATGTCGGTTGTTGGGCGAGAGCCCCGACGACGGCGGGAGGATCTTCGGGACCGGGAGGCCACTCGCGCTAACCCAAACCTTGGCTTCGGCCTCGTTGCAGATGAGATAATCAACATAGGGGAGGGACTTTCGGAGCTGAACACCGAAAGCGTGCGCAATGGGGGGAGCAGGGGGGCCGAGGACGAATATCCGGGGAAATAGTCCATGCAAGGTCACACCCGGAGGTCACCTAGGCAGTTCGTCCCACCTTTCCCTTCTCCAAAGCCTTCTTGCAGGGTTCCGGGATAGAGTCAATACCATGGGTCAAGAAGTAACCCTCGACGTAAAAGACCTTGGCAGCAGGGGTGATAGCTTGTGATCAGATTGCTCGAACTTCTTGGCAACGCGCAAGTTGGTAACCAGGGACCTTCGACGTTCGGTTAGAGCATCGTAAGTACTTTCGGTGAACACCCACCTGGGAGCCAGGCAGGTATGGGACGACTTGCCAGTCGCGTGTCTGTGTTCAAGACTCCGATTTCCCTGCGACTTGGGGTGTTCCGGGCTGACTTTTGCAAGCGGGTCGGTGCTGGAGTTTGGTAACCCATGAATAAAGGGACGACGGGGAACGTTGAATGGATGGTCACCGCCCGTGAAAATTGTGAATTGGGGCTCGAGAGGACACGGAGGGCCGACGGAGGCTAGGTGGCGAATGTGTTTTGAGAACGTGCTTCAGACGGGGTAGCCAGGAAGACTAGGTCCAAAGTGAGTGCATAGTGTTGTACCAGCGGTAGCAAACGAAGCGTTTCTCCAGAGTTGGTGGTACCTTGGATGTCGGATGGCTTTCGCCCTTGCGAAGGGGTTCGTCAGAGGACTGACCCATGCGGGTGAAGCAACGGAGTGCGTTGACTCTTGATCGAGCCAGGATGTGCACTTCAGACGCGGATCAAAATCTCTCGGCGAACCTCCTCCGCTCAACAGTTCCGTTTTACGTTCCCTCCAGGACTCCAGAAGATGCATACCACAACGTGTCATTGCTCTCAAAGACGAAGGCAACCGTCCACGTTTTTTTACCCCGAGCAGGCCGAATTTTCGCCATTGACCGGTGTCCGATGCCAAGGTCGACGGAGTCTGACTCAATGAGATTGGCTCATTCCACCTCGCACCCGTATTCTCTGCACCGATTTATCACTTCGTCCGCCCACTATTCAAATCACCCTCCGGTTCCAACACTTCCTCGACCTTCGTTATCGCTGCAGCACGTCCCACATTCAAACTCGACATAGACGGTGTCGCGTTCATCGACATTTCACTTCTCGCCCCGCTCCCCTCTTCTCACATTCCGCTGAACACATCCTTGTCGTAGAGCGGGCGTGGAATTGGCCCGCAAAATAGTCACCTTATGCCTTGATGTTTCTGGCACTATTCAGCAGCTCTCCACCCCTCATCCCTCAGTATGAAGTGTCACACTTGGAAAATCGGACGCGATTACTGTCGAGTCCATACACACCCTCCTCGAAGAATCATCAACATCCTCTCCCTCAGTGAGACCTTCCTCGGGACCCCTCCCACGAGAATCCCATCGATATCGAATCCCGCATTCATTCTCAAGCACGAAGCCTCGTACACCGAAATCTTTGGTCACCTTTTCGACGACCCGTTAGGCATCGCCAACTCTCCCTCCTTAGCCTCTACGGCCTTGCGAGAGAGTATGCCATCTTCGTCGCTTCCACCGCCGGTCAAGCTGAGTTCCCCCAGAATGTTAGGACACTCTGGAAGGCTGTTTCTGCCGCTGCAACTCGGGAGATAGACACTTACCGAGTCAAAGTTCACAGTCTTCGCTGTAGGAGATGACCACTACTGGCCTAGACTCGAAGACACACTTATATAACAAGTTGGGAAAGGATCTTGACGCCAAGTTGGAAAGCCTTGGAGCGGAGAAATTCGTAGAGCTTGGGCTTGGGGACGACCAGGAGGCCGATCCGGATACAAGCTTTGAGAGCCAAAGCTGTGGAAACCCACCAAGCCCCACGGAATCTACCGACGGGACGACCATGACATCCAACATGAGCGTCAGTCCCAGGGTGTCGAGCCTGCCTGTGCGTTCATGATTTGTGTCAGAATGCCCGGAGGGGGTGACCCTCAGCAGTGGCTCCTGATGGATCAGATCTCGGAAGAGCACAGGAGCGGGAAGTTCAGGACCTCCACCAGGCAAACGTTCAATTTCATGGCGTCATCAAGCGTCACTTGGAACCGACTATTCAGGACATCAACCGCGCCTTGCTCGGTACGCTTGCTGCCTGTGGAGATGTGAATAGGTCGGTTTCCTTCGCCCGGTCCCTATGGTCACCCGTTTACCTGATTTTGCTCCAGGAGCGCGCATCGTTTGGTCATTCCGGCACATTCAGGACTACACGCCCAAGTCTTCTGGTTCACAAAGCCCTTCAGCGAACATTTGATCCCGCAAATTAGATATGGTTGGACGAGAAGCTGGTTGCTGGAGATGGGTCAAGGACGTTGAAATATGATAGGGGGGACTTTACAGGCACGCTATCCTTTCATACCATCCGTTCTCTGATGCTTATACGCACTTTCAGTTTGAGGTTGCTATCGCGGTCCCCCCTTCAGATAGTATCGACGTCTTCGTCAATGATGCTGGCTTCATCGCAATTGTGGACGAGAAAGGAGAACTCGCAGGATTCAATGTCACCGCTGGAGGTGGGATGGGTGTGACCCATGGAAACAAGAAGACGTATCCGCGAACAGCCGATGTCCTCGGTTTTTGCACAGCGGAGCAAGGAAAAGATGTGGCGGAGAAGACTAAGTTGGTCCAACGAGACAACTGCGACCGTGTGGAGTGCGTTTTCGGTAAAAACAGTTTTCAGGGCTGTGTTTCCTGATGCTCCTGAAGACTTAGGAACACCAGGTTGAGGTATACTATTGACCGGATGGGGCTCAAGAATTTCCAGACGGAAGTTGAGCGATGGCTTGGATCCTGCTCGCCCGTCCAACTTCACGAGCAACGTCGACGAATTTGTTTGAGTCACTGGTGAGGAGGGCCGACACCGCTACACTACCTTCATTGAGAACGGCCGCGTACAAGGCGAACCGGAGAAGAACTTCAAGACCGGCTTGCAGGAGATCGCGGAGGTCCACAGAGGCGATTTCAAGCTTATAGCGGATCAACACATCATCATCTCCAATGTGACCAACGAGGAGCTACCCGAGATCAAACGCTTACTTGCCGAGTACAGTTTGGAAAATGGCGGCTTGAGGCTGTCGTAGTCGGCCTGCGTCACATTTCCGGTGTGCAGTATGTTTCGCGTTCCCACGAACCCTTACAAGAACGATAGGAGATGTTCCGTTACATTCGGGGCTGGCCACGGCCGGATTCAAACGTGTACGTGCACCGTAGGCTTCTAATACTCGACCCTGACCGCCTGGTTTTCGCTCAGTATCCACCGGTGCCGATCAGGAATGTGGAGAAGGTGTGCGAGGAAAGCGGTTTACACAAGGACTCTATCGTGATGCGTATGACCGGATGTCCCAGTGGTTGTGCTCGCCCCTACGTTGGTGGGTATCCGGTACACTTGATGCGCAGCATAAGCGGATTTACTGACTACTGTGAACAGAGGTGACGTTTGTTGGAAAGCGCCAGGGTCCTACGTCATGTTGTTAGGTGGCAGGTAATATGGCCAACGGCTGAACGAAGTGTACCGAGGTCAGTGTGCCCGATTTTCTCGCTCGCGATGTCGGACGCTCATTAGTAATTGAATTATGGGTGGGGTTACGTGAGTTCAGGGTCGGTACCATGGGCCAGGAAATAACCCTCGACACGAAAGATACTGGTGGCATCGACGAGAGGGACGATGACCGGCGATGGGAGGTACGGTTGATCGAACCTCTTGGCCGAACGCAAGGTGGTAACCAGGGATCTTCAGCCTGTGGTCAGCGTGCTGGATGAGCAGCATTAGCGGACACTAACCTAAAAGCCAGGCGATGTATGGTAATGGGATCGAAAGGACGAGCCTCGCTGAGTGGTTTGATGACCTACCAGTCGCATATTTGGGTTTGAAACCCAGTTCCCCCGCAACCTGGGATGCTCTGGACCGACTCCGGGGGATCGAACCGTGAAGATGAAGTGACCTCGGGCTTAAAGCTTCACGATCCATAGTATTTTTTTTGACCCCGATTCTTCGCCCCGTCCATGGCCAACTGTATGCAGTACTTGGATTTCACACTACCGTCAGTCCACCTTTCGAAGTCACGCCCAGCAGGATCGGTAACATCGGGGAGAACAAAGTTGTGCTGAAGGTCCGATCACTCAAACTCCGGAGTGGAGGATCGACGGAGGACACGTGATAAATGTGTTTCGAGAATGTGCCTCAGACGGAGTGAACAGGAACACCAGGTCCAAGTAAACCCACAATGTTGTACCAGTGGCTAGCAGACGAAAGTTGAGGGTGCCTTGGACGAGAGACGGAGGGTAACTTAAATATTGTGGGTGGCGGACAGATCGTACGCGTCTCCTTTCAGCGCTACGACAGTGAATACAATTCTCTTCACCGCATGGGCCTATTCGCACGAGGCGCCTCGCCCTTTTACATAAGAGTCTTTTCCACAGCCTTCACATCCCACAGCTCTCTTGCGGCCACCTCGAACCTTGACCATGAAAACCGGGTCCGAGCAACCTAAGGGGCGGGAGGGTGCCATCGAGAGATTGAACGCAGCTATCGAGGCCACGACTCTTGCAGAGAAGGTCTCGCCTATCGCACCAGCCAAGATCGTCTTTGGCTCCGTTGGCATTCTTCTTGCACAAATCAGGGTATGTTTCCTGCACCTTTGTAACGATCCGCTCCAGGCTCACACGTGGCCAGGACTCAACGGTGGAAGAGCCGGATTACGTCGAGCTTGGGTTATTCTGCGCAGATATCTGCCGAGCGCTTGACCGAGGGACGAATGGAAAGAAGCCGGACGAGCTCAGTCAGTCCGTGTATGGTGCAATAAATCAACTGTCGGTGTGAGTTGAACCAGCGACACGTATCTCGAACCGTTCATTGTAATGCTTTCGATCACAGGATCGTAGCAGATGTTCAGAGGAAGTTCGTCAAGTGGTGTAGACGGAATACGGTCTCTCGGCATTTCCAGGCAAAGAAAAACAAAGAGACGATCGCCGCGTGGAGGTTAGGCCTCGAAGATATTCTTGAGGTCTTTAGTGTGCGTCCTGTCGTTTGAGTGATGATCGTTGCTAACTTCCCCCTCCCAGAAGGCACTCCCAGTGAAGACAGATCCAGCCGCTCCAACCGTCCGCCATGATACCACGAACAGCCACATAACCGTTTCCGGCGTCGAGAATGACACCGTGAAAACACCTGCTGTTGTTTCCGACAGCCATCGCAACGCATCGAAAAGACCCGAGGATACGCACGGACAGAGTCGGATGCCAGTAAGTACCATTCCACTCGTATTCTAGCTGTCGTCGAGTAACATTTATCCCCACCCAGGCTCACGCCAGGTCAGCGATCTCGACTGGAAATGAACCCGACATCTAACCTCTGTGTCCAGTGCACCTGGGGAATCATCGGCTCCCTTGCCGGGGAGCACGCATGGAACGGTTTCCGACATTCGTCGGGACATCCGTGCCATCGCTTCCCAGCTCGAGCATAATACTACAAACACCCAGACTATGGTCTCAGAAATCCATCGCACTGTCGTGGGGGGCCAAGAATCAAATGATAGTAGAGATCTATTGGTAAGCGACACTCCTACTCTATCCACTATCGAATGACCGCTCACGGCTGCCTAGACTCAAACGAGGTCAGCAATATAAGCTACCGATGGACCAATCACCTCACACCCGAATCTAGCATACCCGGAGAATCTCCACCTCTTCCCTCAAGAACCTTCTTTGGACGCGATGAGTTGATCGAGAAGGTAGTCGATCTCGCCGAGAAGCTTACCCCGATCGCCCTGATTGGTGCTGGGGGAATCGGCAAGACCTCTATCGCCCTGACCGTCCTCTACCACGACCGGATCAAGCGGCGGTTTGGTCACGACCGTCGATTTATTCGTTGTGATCGATTCCCCGCCTCGTCCACACATCTCCTCCAACGGCTCTCTGATATCATCGGCGCGGGTGTTCAGAACCCCGAGAATCTGACCCCCCTACGGGCATTCCTGTCCTCGAAGAAGATGTTAATCGTCCTCGATAATGCTGAATCCATTCTCGACCCGCAGGGAATAGACGCACGGGAGATCTATGGCGTGGTGGAGGAACTGAGTCGGTTCAGCAACATCTGTGTCTGCATTACATCACGTATCTCCACTACTCCCCCAGGCTGCAAGCACCTCAATGTGCCGACTCTATCAATGGGCGCCGCACAGGATACCTTCTATCGGATCTACGACAGCGATGCCGATCGGTCGGACGTGGTTAACGGCATTCTCGAAGCACTCGACTTCCACCCGCTCTCAATCACTTTGCTAGCCACAGCCGCGTATCAGAACCAATGGGACACGAGGCGATTGAGTCGAGAATGGGAGCAACGGCAGACGGGTGTGCTACAGACACAGCATAACGAGAGCCTTGCTGTCGCGATTGAGCTATCGCTTGCCTCCCCGCTGTTCCGAGAACTCGGCCCCGATGCCCGAGTGCTTCTTGGAGTGGTCGCGTTTTTCCCGCAGGGCGTTGATGAGAACAACCTTGAATGGTTGTTCCCCATGATCTCGAACAGAACCCACATCTTCGACAGGTTCTGCAACCTCTCCTTAACGCATCGGAGCAATGGGTTCATCACAATGCTTGCACCACTCCGAGGTTATCTTTCTCCCGATGATCCGATGACGTCCCCACTGCTCCTTGCGACCAAAGAACACTACTTCACACGGATGTCGGTCGATATTGATCCGAACATGCCCGACTTTGAAGAAACGCAATGGATCGTGTCGGAGGACGTCAATGTCGAGCACCTGCTCGATGTCTTCACGACGATCGACGCCAACTCGGACAGCATCTGGGTTGCCTGCATCAATTTCATGGAGCACCTCTATTGGCACAAGAAGCGACTCACGATTCTGAAGCTAAAGGTCGAAGGTCTCCCGGATGGTCATCGCTCCAAGCCAGAATGCTTGTTTCGCCTCTCACGGTTGCTTAACTCAATCGGAAATCATGTGGAGTGCAAACGACTCCTCACTCATGCCGTAAATCTCTGGAGAGAGCGAGGAGATGATAATTCGGCGGCTCTGACATTGGTGGAGCTATCTGGTACGAATCAGCTTCTTGGCTTCCACAAGGAGGGGATAGAGCAGGCGAAAGAAGCATTGGAAGTTCATGAACGGCTTGGTTACACAATAGGACAGGCACAGTGTTTGATCAGACTTGCCTGGTTGTTGCGTTCAGACGATCAGCTCGACGCCGCAGAAGAAGCCGCATTCCGCGCGCTCGATCTCCTCTCAGAGGAAGGCCATCAATTTCGGGTCTGCGAATCTCACCGTGCTCTCGGCAACATATATCGGTCCAAGGGTGATACGGAGAGGGTGATTTACCATTTTGAGGTGGCCCTCGGAATTGCAACCCCTTCCAATTGGCACGAAGTCCTGTTTTGGCTTCATTACGAGCTGGCGGGGCTGCTTCGTTTGACGACGCGCACGCCCACATCGAACGCGCCAAGTCACACACAGCCGATAGCGCCTACCTACTGGGTCATGCGATAGGGTTGCAGGCCTGTGTTTGGTACGATCAGTACAGATTTGAAGAGGCGAGGTCCGAGGCTCTGCAGGCGGCTGACATTTACGAGAAGCTTGGGGCTGTGAAGGACATGGAGCTCTATATAAACTTCCTCCGGGTGATAGAGAGCACCGTTGCATCTGGTCAGTCAGGCTTTGATTGTGAGCTCGTGAAAATATTGCTATTTCCCGCACGCGCTGATTCCCCACTCTAGGCTCGGAAAACCAAACGATAACATCGTAGAGTTCTTCAAACTCATTTTCCCGCAGTTCGCCAAAGACTTGTCCTTTTGTCCGTCTTCCCTTGTACTCGTCGATATTACTGCTTTCTCCAATGCTCTCCCTTCTACTTGTCTGCTCCGTTCATACCCGCTGTCTCATATTTGTTGTCCTACCGCTCGTTGTTGGCAGTTTGCCTCCTGTATTACGTATAAACCTAGCTATTGAATGCTACCGGTAATCGATAATCTACGACGACAAGATCCTAAAATCCTTTCCCAGCGTGACGCGCTCCCCGCAGATGTAGGCTTCCGTATCCGGTCTTTCGGTGGGCCCTGGGGTTTCTTCAAGTCGAGAAAAGTTCTAGGATGACCATGGCATGGTACCTGTTGTCCGACGCTCTAGCTCGCGTTAATAAGAATTCACAAACTGCAGAACATCCGTCCAGTAGTAGCCCAAACCGATGATGAGTCCATCTGGACCACGATTCGTTCGGGACGAAGAATCCTGAAACGCTGGAACGTCGAGCGGGGTAAACCAGGGAGGACGGATAATTAGACAGGAGATTCCACCGGGTGCAGCGGAGACCAAGGGTAGCAAAGATGGCGTGTTTCCTGGTTGAAGAACATAAGAAAATGGGCGAACACGCGAAAAGATGTACTCGCCATATCCGGAATCTGAGCTCCAACAAAGGCCACGACATGATCAGATCTCGGCCAGCTGCGAGGGCTTCGTCCAACTGTGGCCCAACAAGATAATCGGAGACCTTTGTCGTGGAAGGACCGGGACCGCCCTGCCTGGCGACGGCTCTAGGCAATCCGACGGGAGAGAAGAATTCCTACTTTCGACGCGCCAGATCTCAATTCTCTTGGGTTTTCACGCTGCACACGGACGGAGGTGCTCCCAGGAAATCCTCGCCCGGATGGTGCCGCGGAATGGTTCGGGGATGGCAGCCTGGGTGTCACGCAGACTCATGGAGGCCAAGGGGGTTCTGATTGGTATCTGGCAGGACCGCCGCAGGCTGGGTATCCTCCGATTTGGCGGCTTCCAATGATGATGTTTATAGTTTGGCGGGTTATCCAAGGTACTTATGAACTCATCGTTAATAGGTACTCATCACGCGGGATGGAAGAAAGGATCCCACCGTCGATTCCGAGCGTAGGCAGGGAACTCCCTAAGCCAAAATCTTTCAGGGGACCAGCACTCCTCGAGGTCCTCAAGGCCGTGAGCTCAATGAGGTAAAACCGACAACACGCGGTCGCGGGTGGGATTGAATGTCGGTTGTTGTTGGGCGAGAGCCCCGGCGATGGCGGGAAGATCTTCGGGACCGGGAGACCACTCGCGTTAACCCAAACCTCGGCTTCGGCCTCGTTGCAGATGAGATAATCAACATAGGGGAGGGACTTTCGGAGCTGAACACCGAAAGCGTACGCAATGGGGGGAGCAGGGGGGCCGAGGACGAATATCCGGGGAAATAGTCCATGTAAGGTCACATCCGGAGGTCACCTAGGCAGTTCGTCCCACCCTTCCCTTCTCTGAAGCCTTCTTGCTGGGTTCCGGGATAGAGTCAGTACCATGGGCCAAGTAACCCTCGACGTAAAAGACCTTGGCAGCAGGGGCGATAGCTTGTGATCAGGTTGTTCGAATTCCTCGGCAGCGCGCAAGTTGGTGACCGGGGACCTTCAATGTTCGGTTAGAGCATCGTAAGTACCATTGGTGAATACCCGCCTGGGAGCCAGGCAGGTGTGGGACGACTTGCCAGTCGCGTGTCTGTATTCAAGACTCCGATTTCCCTGCAATTTGGGGTGTTCCGGGTTGACTTTGGCAAACGGAGAGATCCCAGTCGGTGCTGGGGTCTGGTAACCCATGAATAAAAGGACGACGGGGAGCGTTGAATGGATGGTCACCGTCTGTGAAAATTGTGAATTGGGGCTCGAGAGGACACGGAGGGCCGACGGAGGCTGCGTGGCGAATGTGTTTTGAGAACGTGCTTCAGACGGGGTAGCCAGGAAGACCAGGTCCAAAGTGAGTGCATAGTGTTGTGCCGGCGGTAGCAAACGAAGCGTTTCTCCAGAGTTGGTGGTATTTTGGACGAGGTGTGTTGGATGTCGGATGGTTTTCGCCCTTGCGAAGGGGTTCGTCAGAAGACTGACCCATGTGGGTGAAGCAACGGAGTGCGTTGACTCTTGTTCGACCCAAGATCGATGTGCACATCATGTGGGCGACGGGCCGCGAATCACACGCGTCTCTTTCCAGCGCTACGACCGTTCGGAATACAGCTCTCTTCACCCCATGGGCCGTTTGTGCGAGGCGCCCCACCCTTTTAAAAATCTTCCTCACAGCCTTTGCGTCCCACGGTTCTCTCGCAGCCACCTCGAACCTCGGACATGAAAGCCGGGTCCGAGCAACCCAAGGGGCGGGAGTGTGCCATCCAGGAATTGAACACAGCCATCAAGGCCACGACTCTTGCAGAGAAGGCCTCGCCGATCGCACCAGCCAAGATCGTCTTTGGCTCCGTTGGCATTCTTCTTGCACAAATCAGGGTATGTTTCCTGCACCTTTGTAACGATTCGCTCCAGGCTCACACGTAGCCAGGACTCGACGGTGGACGAGCTGGATTACGTCGAGCTTGGGTTATTCTGCGCAGATATCTGCCGAGTGCTTGACCAAGGGACGAATGGGAAGAAACCGGACGAGCTCAGTCAGTCCGTGTATGGTGCAATAAATCAATTGTCGGTGTGAGTTGAGCCAGTGACGCGTATCTCGAACCGTTCATTATAATGCCTTCGATCGCAGGACTGTAGCGGATATTCAGAGGAAACTCGTCAAGTGGGGTAGACTGAATGCGGTATCTCGGCATTTCCAGGCGAAGAAAAATAAAGAGACGATCGCGGCCTGGAGGTTGGGCTTCGAAGATATTCTTGAGGTCTTTAATGTGCGTTGTGTCGCTTGAATGATGGTCGTTGCTAACCTCCCGCCCCTAGAAGGCATTCGTAATAACCACAGATGCAGCCATCCCAGCCGTTCGCCATGATTTCACGAACATCCACGCCATCGTTTCCGGCGTGCAGAATGATATTACGAACACCCCCACCATTGTTTCCGACAGTCATCGCAGCGCATCGAAAAAGCCCGAGGACACGCATGGGCAGAGTCGGGTGGTGAGTACCATTCGTATTCTAGCTGTCGTCGAGTGACATTATCCCCGCCCAGGCTCACGCCAGGTCAGCGGTCTCGACCAGAAATGAAGGCGACATCTAACCTCCGTATCCAGTGCACCTGGGGAATCATCGGCTCCCTTGCCGAGGAGCACGCATGGAACGGTTTCGGACATTCGTCGGGACGTCCGCGCCATCGTCACTTCCGAGTTCGAGCGCAATGCTACGAACACCCGGACTATTGTCTCTGAAATCCTTCATACTGTCGTGAAGGGCAAAGAAGTAAACGATAGTAGAAATGCGTTGGTAAGCGGCACCCGTACTCTACCTATCCAACACCGAATGACCACTCACGGCGGCCTAGACTCAAACCAGGTCGGCAATCTAAGCTATCGATGGACTAATCATCTCACACCCAGATCTAGCATACCCGGAGAATCTGCACCTCCTCCCCCAAGGACATTCTTTGGACGCGACGAGTTGATCGAGAAGGTAGTCGATCTCGCCGAGAAGCTTACCCCGATCGCTCTCATTGGTACTGGGGGAATCGGCAAAACCTCCGTCGCCCTGACCGTCCTCCACCACGACCGGATCAAGCAGCGGTTTGGTCACGACCGTCGATTCATTCGGTGTGATCAATCACCTGCCTCATGCGCCCACCTCCTCCGGCAGCTTTCCAAGGTTATCGGCGCGGGTGTCGAGAACCCAGAGAATCTGACCCCCCTACGGACACTCCTGTCCTCGAAGGAGATGCTGATCGCGCTCGACAACGCGGAATCCATTCTCGACCCGCAGGGAACAGACGCACGAGAGATCTACGCCGTGATGGAGGAGCTGAGTCGGTTCAGCAACATCTGTGTTTGCATCACATCCCGGATCTCCACCACTCCCCCAGGCTGCAAGCGCCTCAATGTGCCGACCCTATCGATGGAAGCCGCACAGGATACCTTCTATGGCATCTACGACAGCGACGCCGGTCGGTCGGACGCGGTCAACGGGATTCTCGAGGGACTCGACTTCCACCCACTTTCAATCACTCTACTTGCTACAGCCGCACATCAGAACCAATGGGACACGAGGCGATTGGCTCGAGAATGGGAGCAACGGCGAACAGGTGTGCTGCAGACGCAGCACGACGAGAGCCTTGCTGCCACAATTGAGCTATCACTCGCCTCCCCGCTGTTCCGAGAACTTGGCCCCGATGCCCGTGCGCTTCTGGGAGTCGTTGCGTTTTTCCCGCAGGGCGTCGATGAGAACAACCTCGAATGGTTGTTCCCCACGATTTCGAACAGAACCCACATCTTCGACAGGTTCTGCATCCTCTCTTTGGCACATCGAAGCAATGGGTTCATTACAATGCTTGCACCACTTCAAGACTATCTTTCCCCTGATGATCCGAAGACGTCCCCACTGCTCCTTGCGACCAAAGAACACTACTTCACACGGATGTCAGTCTTTATTGATCAGGACAAGTCCAGCTTTGAAGAGACACAATGGATCGTGTCGGAGGACATCAATGTCGAGCACCTGCTAGAAGTCTTCACGACAATCGACGCCAGCTCAGATGTCATCTGGCATGCTTGCACCAATTTCATGAAGCACCTCCATTGGCACAAGAAGCGACTCACGATTCTGAAGCCAAAGATTGAAGGTCTCTCGGATGGTCATCGCTCCAAGCCAGAATGCTTGTTTCGGCTCGCACAGTTGCTTAGCTCAGTCGGAAATCATGTGGAGTGCAAACGACTGCTCACTCATGCCGTAAATCTCTGGAGAGAGCGAGGAGATGATAACCAGGTGGCTATAACATTGGTGGAACTATCTAATACAAATCGGCTTCTTGGCTTCCACAGGGAGGGGATGGAACAGGCGAAAGAAGCATTGGAGGTTTGTGAACGGCTTGGTGACACGGTAGGGCAGGCACATTGTTTGATCAGACTCGCCTGGTTGTTGCGTTCAGACGATCAGCTCGACGCCGCAGAAGAGGCCGCATTCCGCGCGCTCGATCTTCTCCCGGAGAAAGGCGAGCAATTCCGGGTCTGTGACTCCCACCGCGCTCTCGGGAACATATATCGATCCAAGGGCGACACGGAGAAGGCGATCCACCATTTCGAGGTGGCCATCGGGATTGCAACCCCCTTCAATTGGCACGATACGTTGTTTTGGCTTTATTACAAGCTGGCGGGGCTGTTTCGTGATGAAGACAGGTCCGACGACGCAGACGCTCACATCGGACGCGCCAAGTCACACACAGCCGATAGCGCTTACTTACTGGGTCGTGCGATGGAGGAGCAGGCCCGGATTTGGTACGATCAACACAAGCTCGAAGAGGCAAGGTCTGAGGCTCTCCATGCCGCCGACGTTTACGGGAAGATTGGGGCTGTGAAGGACGTGGAGGAATGTAGAAGCCTCCTCCGGAAGATAGAGAATAATTCTGTTACCTCTGGTCAACCAGCATCTGATTGTGAGGTCATGAAAATATTACTATTTCCTGTGCGCACTGACTCCCCACTCTAAGCTCAGGGAACTGGACGGTAGCACCGATGAATTCTCCAAATTCATTTTCCCGCAGGTCGTGGAAGCTTTGTCCCTTCGCCTAGTCTTACCTTGTGTTCGTTAATATTGCAGCCTCCCCCCCAACGATGCTCTCCCTTCTATTCGTCTCATCCATTCACATACTGTTTCGTATTTGTTGTCCTGCCGCTCGTCGTTGGAAAATTGTCTCCTGTCTTATGTATATCAACCTACTCTCTTGAATGCTATCAATAATCGATAATCTACGGTAACGAGATCTCGAAATCCCATTCTAGTATGACGCGCTCCCTGCAGATGTAGGCTTCCGTATGGGATCTTTCGGTGGGCCCTGGGTTTCTTCGAGTCGAAAAAGTTCTAAGATGACCATGGCACGCTATCTGTTGTCCAACGCTCTAGCTCGCGTTAACAAGAAGAATTCACAAACTGCAGAAACATCCGTCCAGCGGTAGCCCAAACCGATGATGAGTCCATCTGGACCACGATTCGTTCAAGGACGAAGAATCCTGAAACACTGGAACGCCGAGCGGGGTAAACCAGGAAGGATGGACAATTCGAGTGCGGCGAAGGCCGAGGGCAGCGGAGAGGGCGTATTTCCTGGCTGAAGAATGTAAGAAAATGGGCAGATACGCGAAAAGAAGAGGGACTCACCATATCGCCTCCGCTTGTGCTAAATCCGGGATCTGAGTTCCAACAAAGGCCACGACATGATCGGATCTCGGCCAGCTGCGAGGGCTTCGTCAAACTGTGGCCCAACAAGATAATCGGAGACCTTTGTCGTGGGAGGACCGGGACCGCCATGACGGCTTGGGTGTCGCGCAGACTCATGGAAGCCAAGGGGATTCTGATCGGTATCTGCCAGGACCGCCGCAGGCTGGGCCTCCTCCGATTTGGCGGCCTCCAATAATAAACCTCGAAGATGTTTATAGTTTGGCGGGTTATCCAAGGTGCTTATGAACCCATCGTTAATATGTACTCGTCACGTGGGATGGAAGAATGAATCTCACCGTCGATCCCGAGCGTAGGCAGGGAACTCCCGAAGCGAGTCTTTCAGGGGACCAAACACTCCAAGACCACGAACTCAATGACTCGGTAGAACTGACAACACACGATCGCGGGCGGAGTTGGATGTCGGTTGTTGGGCGAGAGCCCCGGGGGGCAGGAGGTCACTCGCGCTAGCCGGAACCTCGGCTTCGGCCTCGTTGCAGACAAGGAAACCAATATAGGGGAGGGTCTTTTGGAGCTGAACACCGAAAGAGTACGCAATGGAGGCAGGGGGGCCGAGGACGAGGATCCGGGGAAATAAGTCACATCCGGAGGCCACCTGGGCAATTCGTCCCACCTTTCCCTTCTACGAAGCCTTCTTGCGGGGTTCCGGGATAGAGTCAGTACCATGGGTCAAGAAGTAACTCGACATAAAAGCTCTCGGCAGCAGGGGCGACAGCTTGTGATCAGATTTTTCGAACTTCTTGGCAACGCGTAAGTTGGTAACCAGG
>Ga0307515_10006788_pt1 | contig 22772 bp, 21 predicted proteins | sample 17_EM_MG_FD_194513 | JGI IMG/M metagenome (GOLD analysis project Ga0307515, IMG submission 194513) | Populus trichocarpa ectomycorrhiza microbial communities from riparian zone in the Pacific Northwest, United States - 17_EM | ecosystem: Host-associated > Plants > Roots > Unclassified | place... | reverse complement strand
TCTTTGGTCTGTTTTTGGTCTGTCTTTGGTCTTTCTTTGGTCTGTCTCCGGTCTGTCTTTGGTCTGTCTTTGGACTGTCTTTGGTCTTGCTTTGGTCTGTCTTTGGACTGTCTTTGGACTGTCTTTGGTCTATCTTCAGTGTGTCTTCGGTGTGTCTTCGGTCTGTCTTGGGTCAATCTCCCTTCGATCTGTCTTCAGTCAATCTGTCTTCGATCTGGCTTCGGTCAAGCTGTCTTCGGTCCATCTCTCTTCCGTCAATCTGTCTTCCATCAATCTGTCTTCAATCTGTCTTCAGTCAACCTGTTGTTCACCTTATCTGTTCACTTTATCTGTGCAGTGGCCGTGACTGTGCTGTTATTATACTGTGCCTTCACCTTATCTGTGCAGTTGCCGTGGCTGTGCTGTTGTTGTACTGTGCGGTCATCATATCTGTGCAGTTGCCACTGTGCGGTCACCATATCAACAGTTGTCATCGTACTGTGCGGTAACCATATCTATACAGTTACCATAAGTTTACTGTGCAGTCACCATATATATGGTAACCAAATACTAGCACTAAATGTAAAATGATTATTTCTGCACAAAATTGAGCTCTCATCCACAATATCACCTGATTTTCATGTACTTTTGTATTCATTGCATGAACATTGTCATGACAAGGAATCATGCTCAGAATTGAATCCCGAAATCAAAGTTCATGTTTTCATCGCCACCCTGCTCACGCCATTTGAATATCGGCATCTCCGCAGAATGGTACAGTTCAATCTCTGAATCCATGTTTTTTTCACCTGCCTGTGTGTGGTATGCATTGTCTTCATGAGGATTTACATTATTTGGTCGACAAGGTTTGACGTCAGTTTGGGTAGAAGCTGGGAAAGTTCTGTACAGTCTTGGGTGTTTGTTGGGCACATAGGAACAATTTAGAGACTCCCGGTCGATAGTGAGCAAGTATGAATTATCCAATGGACGAATGTCAAGCGAGAATGTCTGATGCAAGTGCCGCTGATTAAATGATATAGTGAAGATCTCAGGGTTTCTCATTTTGCAGGCTATCATGAGTGTCGACATGCTTTATAGCTTACGTTAAGTTTGGGCAGAAGATTGCTATTTATGAAGTTCCCCATCAGAAGCAGAAAGAGTGCCATGAATAACGGAGAGGATAATGTCACGGTACTACGGATTCAGACAATTTTTACTCAGTTCTGTTTTGGGACACAGCTTGGAGTTTCCCTAATCTTTTTTTGGTCTGCCCCAAGCATGCAGTATTCAGTAGGTACTTCAGCCTGGTATGTGCTAGGATACCCCGGCTGACTCTGACCGCTCACAAAAGATGCTCCCGGGATGACTTGGGCTACGACAAACTTCTCATCTTGTAGTCAACTGGTAATTGGCTGCCATTTCGAGCACCAGCAGCCGAATAGGATGGTACCCAACTACAACGTTGCCACATGGAGAGGTCAGCAAGTTGAGACAGCTGCAGCCTTGATCACAGTGTACATGTGCAATGGGCCATTTGTAAATAGCACCATTAGCAGTGCTGGAGATAGGACACTACTATGGCACTGAGACTACGCAACAATTTGGTTTGCAAAGCAAGTTGCTTAAAGCCATTTTCGGGACCCCAAAGTGTTGTATTCATCTACCAGAGCTGATCTTTGACCTTAAGACTTCATCAAATCTGAGTGATCACGTATGAGTACCGCAGCCTGCATATTGCAATGCTCAACTACCTAGCTAGCCAGAAGCCGCCGTCTGGCGTCCTAACCCACTTCCCAAGCTATTTCCAGAATTTTGTGGGGAGTTCTCCCCCACCGTCACTCGCAATACATTGTTTTGTATCACGGTTTTGCGTCGTCATAGTGCGGGTTTTATACGCTTGATGTCGTATGGGCGTCACCAAGATCTTGGAGGCGAAGTCAGCGCCATCATGTCGTCTTAGGTCCATTTGATTGCCCATTGACGTGTATTATATGAAATGGGAGGCCGTTCAGGCTCGACCGCAATATTAGCAAGACGCTGTTCTTTGGCAGGTAAGTTGTATATATTAAGTAGCCTATCACACCGATCATCGTCATTAGTTGTGAATTCTTTTAACCTTCACTGCTTTAGAATGGGGAAGCAGAGTTGCAATACCATCAGGTACTTAATTCAGGCATATTGACACCAACTTGACTACCTGTACTGGCTGTTAATGGACAGGTTTGTCAACAAGTTCAGTGGCTCGTCCGACAGGTTTCTCATCGGTGGAAACATCAGCTGCAGTTACATGGAAATATACTTCTTGGCTATGTGTTTCCACATTTCTGCTGCTTATCTTGCAATTTTATAGCTGAGTTAGAGTAGAGGTTTGGTCTTTTGTATTGTGGTATGGTGGGTGAGTATTGAATAAAAGGACTCTATAGTATAAAGTCAATCTCCTTTTTTTGTTTAGTTTACGTTTGGTAATATACCTAAAGGAATATTTTCCAAAGCCGTACACACAAAAGACGGGATTATGAATTATCGGTACACACCATATAACTGAATTTGGATCATGTAAACTCACAACATAGATAAAAGCCATTACACAGTGGTGTTGCTAGACCCATCCCAATCATTTTCCTTGCGAACATCCGCATCTGTATTTCCGATTGATCCTCAGTCTGTGGGCAGCTCCGTTATATCTAGTTGCTCTCCATTTAGTCAATTCATAAGGAGAGTAAGAACCAGAGTAGATACCTCACAATCTGTACAGCGACTGACTGTGCGGTCCACTCTACTGTGACATCCCGGAGGTTGATTGATGCAAGAGACCATGGTGGTTGGCTTTCGAACGTATTGGTAGTAAGTCAGAATATCTGGGCTGTGTTTGGCACGAGGGTGTTGCAGTTTTCACCAACCTTTATATCTGGAAGCTTCCCAGAACCTGGAATTTTCGGTCTTCTACCTGGTCCAGAAAGGGTGATGTCACAATAAGGGTGAGGGAACCTGGTGTGGCAATTCATCTCAGCAGCCTTAAAAAAGAGCACTTATCACCTATTCAACAATAATCAACACACCATATGGCTACATACAACCCATGCACACTGGTCCCTTTGAGGACAGACTATCTCACTCTTCGCAAGATTTGGGAGTTGAAAGCAAACAATAGACAACTTTGAATGATGATGACGGAATTGACAGAGAAAGTGGCATATCAGAGACTGGTGCTTGAATAACAGCTCTGGGCCACCTACGAAAGGGATCAGAAGTTGATTGCTGCTCTCTTTATGACAGTAGAATGGTATAAGCCCAACCAGCGCCAGTTAATTCTTACGTCCATCCTTAAGGCCATACAAATTCTACAGCGATCAATTTCTGACAGCAATGCTAAAGTTAAGAACGATTAAGTGGACGATACCGAAGACGCCGGTGACAATGACGGCAATGAAGATGATGGCGATACCGACGATGATGATGACGGCGAGGACAATTATGATAAGAACTGTAATAATGACAACTATAATTGGTTGATGAGGATAATGACAATAATGACAATGATCATGATTATTAGGATTATGGGGAGCACACAGATGGATCAAATGAAACATTTCATTCACATGTAATTCAATATAACAAGATCTTCTAATGGAAACATGCTGATTCACTCATTCCCTTCTCCAATTAACAAGCTTCATTGTAGCAGTATTCTCTTGCTCACCAAACTTGATTCCGAGGTGTTGCCAGAGTTCCCGCACTATGTTATACTGCCTAATACAACCCAAAATCTGGTGTTTTACAGTCCCGTGGATAACTTCAATGGACTGTAGAGACCGTCCATCCCAAGCTTGTTGGTAGGCATGAGCAGCGGCAGCGACTAGGTTCTGGTGAGCAACAATTCCGTCGCTGGTTGAACATTCGGATTCTCAATCTGGGGAACGCAGAGTAGAGACTGCATCCCAGAGACCTTCGTATTGGAGAACCTGGCTGACTTGAGTTTTACATGCACTGTAATTCCATGTACCAGTAAGACAGACAATGGGCATATTTTGATTTGTTGTTGTCGTCCATAGAATGTGCGACTTATCACATAGTAGTCCCCAGCACAGGTCACCGCTGATTTTGACTAGCATGACCAACCTATAGTAATGTGTATTGTTGACTAGGTGATATTTGAATGTCTCATCACATTTTGTCCGCCACTGTACGTACTGGAAATTCAGAGCACCAGTAACAGTTACTTCCTGCTAGTTACACTTTTTTTTGCCTTCGCCTCCAATCGTTTCGTCAATCCATTTTCCCAACTTCTGGCTATACTCCCATAATTTCTTTCTGCATTGTCACTATGTTAATTTATCTAGGTATGCGTGTAATACGGCCTTCCATCATTCCAGTTTGTGCGTTTTCAAGTTCCTTTTTGACGGAATCCAGTTTTTTTATGACAGAATCCTGTTGCTGCACTAATTGTAATACTCTCTCTTCGAAAACTTTCTTGCTAACTGTTTCTTCCGGTTCTTGGGAACATTGGTCCAAACATTGTTGCAGTTCGTTCTCCTGCTGTTGGCAACTATGGAGCGGTCCGCTGAAGGTATTATGTTGCTGCATCTGTTCAAGGTTTTCAAATTCGTGGTCCTACTAAGCCATGGTTTGTTTGGTCAAGAAGAGAAGTGTGAGCATCAATGACTGGAAATACCTTTCCATAAATATGGATCGATGGCGATCGGCCCATGTTTGGGGCGCTAATGTGACTCAATCGAGGTATCTACAACTCCATCCCAGGAGCTGTATTACAAGTTATTCTTTTCATCTTTCTGCCTTTTCTGGTCACACATCATGATGAATTGATCTTGATTACGGAATCTTTCCCGACTGTGACATGGTCTATAATAATATTAATATTTCCATCACTAGCAATGGAGGTGACAATGTCGACCACAGCATATCCAACTGAAAATGTTCGTCTGCTGTGCTTATCAACATCACACAATGGTATGCCGACATCTTGGGGGTCCCGCTGGCCTGGTGGACATTTTACAGGTTTCTCTGAGTTTTGATGAGAGCAGTGCGTGATTTCTGAGGATATTTTATTTTTGAACATCTTTTATACCCAACCTTAATATCCCGTATATCAACTTGTACAACACCATGATTCCAGCCACTTTTGATAACCAGTTACATTATTGGGAATGTAATTTGCATATCGCTCCAACCTTCCGATATTGGTGAATACAGCGTGAGGGCTACGTTGTTGTCTGTCATCAACCTAGCACCTCTTGGAATTTGCGGACGAACCAACCCAATTGCCCCCGGTTGGCGCCTTTCATATCAAATCCAGGTCTTTAGGCATAGTTGGATTGGGAGGGTTGTAATTGTGGAAGCTCTTTTCCATTGTAGTATTTCACTTTGGCAGACATGTCTGACAGATAGGAATACATTGGAAATATCAGGTTGCATGGTAACATCTCCATCTGCTCTAATATTGTGCTCTACAAAATAAGTGTGAGGATGGGAGTTTGTTGCTGGTGACCTTACGCTTATCTCTACCAAATATTGGCAGGTTGTTCTTTGAAATGTAGCGGGCACTCCATATCATCATCTCCTTTGCAATAATAGCAGCGTTATGTTACCATATAGGACCAAAGAAGCTGCCCCAAATTGGGTATCTGGCGATTTTTATTGGGCTTTGGATGCTTAGTTCTGGATTGTGGACCTTCCTTTCGGTGTACCAAACCACGGGAGGAAAATGCCAAGCGACAACTGAGACTGTCCAAGGGGTGATCAAAATGACTGTTGAGATACCTCGACCGTGGAAATTGAGGCCCACTCAATGGGGTAACCTATGTCTATCGGAGTTCAACCCTCATGAGTGGTTCCAGAAACACCCTTTTATGATACTTTGGTGGGTATGTAAACCGGAAAGCATCGTATTTCTGGTTCAGCCATGCAACGGGTTTACAAATGGAGCGAGGCAGCTTGCCCCGGGACCTTGGAAGGTGATCATCAAGTGACCTTATGGTGAAGAGCTTGACTTCAGGTCATATGGTACAATATTAATGTTTGCAACAGGGTTTGGTATTGCCGGACAGCTACCATATATTAAAGCTCTATTTGAAGGCTGCAAAAGGGGTGAAGTGGTAACAAGACGAATAGCACTGTTCTGGCAAATCACTATTGGTGAGGAGGTCTTGCTGGAGCACCTCAATGATTGGATGGATGAGCTCCTTCGAAGAGATACTGAATACGTATGTTACATCTAATTTCCCTTACTCTTTGCCACAATATCTAGATTCTTTGTTTCACTATTCATATTCCAGGCCAGGGCATGAGTAGACAGGGGGTACCAATTGTTGAACTTGGTTCTAAAAAGGCGTTCTACCCTTTGAACGCAGAATAGAGCATCCGAGCAGCAATGGAGTGACATTCAGAACAAGTGAAAGTCTCTAGTAAGTTCTAACCAGTGCATATCGATAACCTTGGGTGTGCAATCACGCCGGGCTTTCTGATACATCCTAACGAATATATACTTTGTGCGCATGCAATCATGACCAATAATGTCCGATGTGCTGTTACCACAGCCTGTGACCGCAATATGAGGATGGAAGTTCCTGAATACCAGCCATGAGCTGTCTGGTCACCTATTGAGATATGAGGTGTATTAGCAGGGGCAGTAATCGGTCTAATTTCTCGTTATCTCAGGTGTTGTCTGTTGAGTTATTTCTGTTTGCGATATCAGCTGCGTGTAGTATTAGCCAGGTCCATTCTCCGTGAACTGCAATGGAACAGCAGGGTGAAATCCTGACCTGAAGTGCGAGTATCAGAGCTCTCTCGCCCCCAGTCTGTATTCGTATCACTGCGATCTGATATCGCCCACATGGGTGGATCTATCTTCAGTCGATCTGTCCTCGGTCGATCTGTCTTCCGTCGAGGTGTCTTCAGTCGATGTGTCTCCGGTCGATCTCTATTCGGTCGATCAGTGTTTGGTGATCACTGTTTGGTCGATCCGTGTTTGCTTAATCAGTTTTCAATCAGATAGCAACCTGTTGTCAAAATCAGTCGATCATCATTCTGGGGTTGTAATGGAGTTGGGTATTGTATTGCTTGGAGAAGCTGGGAAACCTGACCTTAACATATTGCCTTGTGGTGAAAAAAGTCCAGCGAGCAGATCACGTGAGACTCTTGGGCCAGTGTCTCATGTTATTTCATTGTTTTATTATGTTTTGTTTTATTCATACTGTATTCACTCTAGTTAGAGTATGACAGAGCCTAGACACCCGCTCTGTCTCCGGGAGAGCTGGCTAGGTGGAGCTCCCACCTGCTACCCATCATCCCCTGTCACGTGATTTCATTTCATGTAATAAACGTGATGTATCGCTGTCTGTTTGAAATTCTTTCAAGTTCATAGATATTCAGTTTACAGCAGTCGCACATACCCCAACAAGTTGCTACTGCATAATTTTTGAACGTTAACATGCATCAGTATCAACAGGAAGCAATCACCCTCTGCACAGATGCAGAGTACCATATCATTGCAGCCATTCTTCCGTCTGCAACTCAATCAAACACGTTCAAGCAACTAATTCTTTCGTCACATGCCCGTTATACTCTTTCATATGCAGTCCGAAGTCTCTGCCCACAATATCAGCACAGCGGCACAGCTTGGTATTCCAATCACAGTCCCACGCAACTAGTTTCCGGTAGATGTGCTGCATCTTTGTATGTATATCTTTTATTGTTGCTTTTTGAGTGACAGCATGGCGCTCGTCTGTTCCGCAGCTTGATTCTTTACAACATTGGATACCGGGGTCGGGGGTATCTTCGCAATCGAGGATTCATGACATAATGTGCAACATGCGTTTCATGTGGGACATGAGTGGGGCTCTGTTCTGTAGTTTGTTGAACCTTGTAGCTTCAGAGGATTGTTGAATCTCTGGTACCATGGTGAGGCAATCTGACGAGGGAGCGGAAGATGAGGAAGTGGAAACTGAGGATGGAGAAAACGAATAAGGGGAGTCCATCTTTGTTCAGCGCCCGGTGAACGGCAGGCACCCATGTTGCATTCAGCTCATCCTCTTATAGTTTTTCTCACTGGATGGAACTTCGGAGATCCAAGTACTAACCCCCAATGGAGCTACTTGATCTGCAAGCTGGATCCTAGAATAGAAAGAAAAGATTCGGAGATGTTAAATACAAACTTTTACGTGTCATTTCCTCCCCTCCAATTAATGTTTAAGGAGATTTTTCAGAGACTCTAAATCAAATGGAGGAGGCGGTGGAGAATTATTGCGCCTAGCATTGTCTCTTTTGGCTGCAGCGAAATGGTGGCACAGTGTGCTTTCAGATTGTAAATTGCTTTCGAGCTTGCCCACATCAGTCTGAATACTATATACGGGTTAAGATCATACAATATCTCTCATAGATGGGGGCCAATTATCATTCTTGTTGGACCTGTAGGTATAGAATTGTTCCTCTCTGCGGATAATTACTGCAATGTCAGCCTCACATATCATACTCAAGGCATACGCTTTTTTCATCATTCCGATTCTTCGCTTTCTGAACCTACTGAAAAGGTTCCTGTTGTGCTTTGCTTCTTCCATGCTGTGGTCCATTGTGGAGAAGTCGCCATTGGGTTATATATAGAGCAACTGTTGAGAATCTGGCACGCGACCGTTTTGGGGACCTTACAAAAGTAGCTTTGAGATATACAAGCCCCTGTCAAAAATGGTGACCGACTACATCATATTATAGAACAACTGTTTCAACAGGAGGCAGACAATAACAACGACGCTGGTGACTGTGACAGTGACGATGGCGATTGCGGCGATAACTGGGTGGCTCCCAATTCTGGCCTTGGGTATATCAACCCCAAGACGAAAATGATGATCGACTAATAGATCTACATTGGGTGGCTACCGGTTTGGGGATCTTTACAAAAATGATATCCCACATATCGACGTCACAAGCAATTCAGGCTAGGCCTTCTTCATGTTTGGTGTGACTCATGGAACAACCATTATGTAAGATACCATCTCACTGGATGATGATAATGAGCCTAGATATCCATTTTGGAGGGGGATTGAACCAGATAGTGGGCTAAAATGAAGATCTGAATTCAGAAGATTGCCGGGGATGTATAAGTCCTATGGTGTTACTTTGAAGTAAATGGGTTGTCATGAATGAGTTTAATGACTGAGCCCGATATGTAGGCGATGAGTACTCATTGTTTTCTATGTGACATAACTCAAATAGAAGGAAGAAACAAATCTTTTAAGAACAGACAATATATAGTATGATCTTCACAGGCTGAACATAACTGATATCCACTGACCCAATTCCCAAGAAGACACAGGAAACTTCATCCGTGAGGTCGGACATTATGACGTCGGACATTGCAGCCATTTTAGTTAATATCCTAGGATTTATTACATGATTTGCTACTTGCGGGAGACATTAGCATGCTTACCGTGCTCCTTGGCTTTGATGCCTCTGTCTTTGGTGTACTCTTCATTGTACTCTTTGGTGTACTCTTTGGTGCGCTCATTGTTTTAAGCGTTTCTGTCGGTAATGCTTCTGATGTTGGCCAACTGTCAATGTTGAACTTATAGACAACCTGAGAACTCCTTTGCGGTAGCGTAATAAATGACATGACAGTGGCATTGTCAAGCATAATCTTTAAGCTATCCCCCGACGAGTACTTTCAATTATTTAATTAAGATCTATCAGAATATTATGTAGGTAATAGCTTACTGTCATGGGAATAAGTTCATAACTATAAGTTTCACAATGGAGTACTCCGCCCTCAGAAGGATATGCATTCATGAGTCTCCGGAATCCATCGAAGAAGATGTACGAAAAGTGATCATTTCCCTCGGTACTAGGTGGCGAAGTCATCGCATACATGCTATAGAGGTATGTTTGATCGTCGAAGTTGAAGATTCCCTTCATCCCATGTTTAATACGTAATGTATTAGCTTTTTCAAAAAGGATTGACAAGCCGGCATTGTCATATTCTTTTGTATCGTCCTAATGCAGATCAAATAAAAGTGAGCCGGGGTATTCCAAGTATGACAAATAAGATATCATCGAGGCCCCACATACTTGCTGTTCTGCATGTGCCAACCATGCAGAGAGAAACGCTATAATGAGGTAAAACTTCATGGTTGGAGATGCACTCTTCCAAATACCAAATACCTGTATCTTTTATATCCACTGTGGGTGCCATATATGGGTCAGTGGACAAGAAAGGGTCAAGTCCATTGAAGGGAGCATTCAGCAGGGTCTCTCTTGATGTCAGACAGAGGTATTTGAGGCTAAATCTTGAGTCGACACAGATAGACTCTTCCGCAGCCTTCGGTTTTGGATGAGGTAGGTGATGCACTGAGTCAGAGTCATATATCATAATTATTGACTCATTCACGAGTTTTCGGTCGCCATTCACCACTGCAAGTGCCACAGTCACATCTCAATCTTCAGATTCATTATCTATATAAAGGCATATATTTACCCTTAGATAGTTCACAAGAGACAATTCAACATTTTTATCAACAGGGCCTTTGGACCTTCTTAAGGTCAAAAGTTTTTTGTTGGTTTTCATCTACCTTCCCACTAAAATCCCATCTCACTCAACCATATACTCTGCAAAGAATCAATGCAAAAACTGCTCCTCCTGCTCCACAAAACTTGATCCCTGAAACTTGATACAACGCTATATTTCCGAGTGTACAAATTGAGCGAGTTGTAAACCTAGTCCTGATGGTATATTTATCTCCTTCCAATCCCAAACTTCCATCTCACAAATCGCCTCTCGATCATTCGATTCTTCCTGTGGCACCTTATACACTTCAGCTGCTGCCTCATTATCTCATTGTTTTATCAATGTCGCTGAAAATTCTTCGAAAGGTGAGGAGAGCTGGGAATCGTGATCTGAAGTTGTCATTATGGCCGCTTGTTCTTTGTCATTAGCGAGTAGAGGCCTTTTGCGAGTATTTATGGCACTCTTGCAACTAGTAATCTCGGATATCACGCCATGGACCTCATATATGTGGGCCCAAAAGAGATGTCGGCCTTCCAGGTCCACATTGTTGCAGCCAGGGTGAGGGCACTGAATAATGGATGTTTCGGTCGGTTGTTTGTCCAAGTGATTGTTCCTAATGTGCTGATGCCATTGGTCCTGATCATCGAATGGACGGAATATATGGCGGGGTTTTTTTCCGCTACCTCTCAGACCAAATATGCCAACCATTGGGCTTACAACTGCACTCCTAAAAAGTTTCAGTGGGCTGCTTAACGGCAACGTCTTGAGGTGGTGAAGTCAATGATCATTCCACATATTCTCGGTCGGGTACCACTTGGCACAATAAAAACAAAACTTACGTGGGCAAGGTTTGTATGCTGAAATCCTATGCACTTGATCGAAATGCACCCGAAGTTCTACTGTGCTCTTGAACATTTGCGTACATGTGGACCAACTGCACTTTTTTCGTCGTTTCAAGTGTTGAAGGAGGTGGCAGCTGTTCTCAGCTTTCGTTCCCGTCAGTACTCTGCAGCAGTACTGCCACTGCCAAATATGGATCTTGTCCATTACGGCATTGTGTAAGTCTCCATAAGCTTTCATTTGGTATTGTTTGGCGTGCATCACATGCACGTGTTGGACTTGAACCCTAGATTTATGGTCAGTTATTGCCAAGAATGTCTGCGAGCAGTCCTTACCGTGGTACACCATTGGAACAGGATTCACAAATACCCATTGAATGCTCCTCCCCGGGTTAATGAAACATTCTACACTCGTCTCTGCAGAGAATAGTAAGGTTGTTAACAATGTCCACTGTTTCAGCCTTGGCTGTAGGATCGCGGAGGGCTTTGGCAACCAGGCTGCTCTCTGGAAAACAAATTTCCATCCATTTGGGTAAGCGGACAGCGGCTGGATTTTGCGGAATATAAATTCCAGACCGCGAACATTCCTTGAACCATTGCTCGCGGTATCTGTTGAATGCGGCTTTTCTCAAGCTCTTGTTCAAAGCCACATGTTCGAGGATTGGGAGGTTTTGAGGAACTCATATATCCCTCTCAAGAACCACATAAGCAGCTATGAACGCCTTTGCTTTGGATTTACGACCAAGAAAGTGGCTCTGAACATCCGTGGGGGAGGCTTTTGAAAGATAACTTATCTGAAACACATTATTGTTTTGATGACCCATAATTATTTTCCTCTCTGCAGAGGTAGCCACAGCTATGTACTAATCAGTGATGTGCATAGATAACGGACGGGTTGTAATGCGATTACCTTTGTTCGATGAGCCCCGTCGAAAATGGTACAAGGAGACTTCATGTGTATATCCAGCCCATCTGGCAAGGTCATATAAATTCTGTCGGGCTTGTTCATACTTCATTGCCTGTGTAGTAGAAATATCGTTGTTTGCAGCATCCCATTCTCGGAAAATCAGAGTTTCTGCAAAACTTTCCTTCCAGTGGAGCACGACATGGTCACGTGGGCCAAAGTTGTAAATACACAAATCATTCGGGTTGTTGACGCCTCTAAATGCATCATCCGCAAATGCTAGGGCTAAGATGAGAATAATCGGACAGAACAGCCTGGTATTTCTCTCTTCTTTACCAACGGAGAGCTCAGGGCGGACTGCACACAGCTTGAACTTGACACTGCATAGATGTTAAATAAGATAGATCACCACAGGAACCACAAAAACTCACGATTCGGGGCTTTTTCTCAATCCTTTCAACTACACAAATTCCACGGTAATACCATCCAATGGTTCGCTGTTCTCCTGACGTATGAGCTCAACAATTATATGCTATTCGGATTAGCGGACATACGCTCCATCCTGGTTTGATATTCTTACCCTATAGCAAAGTGCTTGGTTACTATCTCTGTGAGATGATGACTCAACTATAGTACCAGGTCGAGTAGTTGTATATGCTACCAGCATTCTTAGCAAGGCCATTTGGATTCTAATGTGCTCATGTTTGAACAGAGTATCATCCAATGCCCACTGTTGGTGAAGCAAGATCTCCAGGTCCAGAATAGATGCAATATCTTTTCGCCTTTGGATGTCTTGCATATCAAACTCCCCCGTTAGTTCGGCATCTATAAACTGCAACTATTAGTACTTCAGTACTCATTGGCCATGGCAATTCAAACTTACATTATGCACCTGCTCTCCGACCGGTTTTGGGACCCCCTTTGCAGTTCGTCGCTCTAGTGCTGACCATATTAGTCTCATACTATTCTTCAGTGTCTTCTTCGTCATGAGCTTGTTTTTCTTGACGAGGACGCCAGTTCTGGTTTCTAGGGCGAACTTGGCGTAACTCTTGAAAGCACCATGGTCTGGTAGAGCATCATTGACAGTAAGGGCACGAGGTGGAATGTCCAGATCTAATTCTTGGTCACACAGTGCGGTCTTATTTTTCTCACAAGAACTGATGAATCTGTAGTAGCCGGTCAGCTGGCATTCCGGGTGTTTGTCAATATACAAACCTTTCCCATTCTGGGAGGGTAAACCGGTGCTTAGTTTCGGTTGGTTTGCAGATGGGCCTCGGATGGTGTTGTTTAGAATATTTGCGGGCAAGCTCAGCATAGTTACTTGTAGAATGTACCGTTCATCTTTGTCGTAGGACGGGGCGCTGTGGAGACATTGTGGATATGAAACTGATGCAGAAGGGAAAAGGGAAGAGAGGAAGTTGATGGGGGAAAATGGAACCGGAAAACGTTTTCTTTAAGTGGGGTTGCGGGGTGAGAAATGGAGGGAACGGAAGCTGCCCGTTGGACGTAATTTGGATTCTGAAGGAAATGACCGGAGTAGCAAAGAGTACTGATCTACAAGCCCTGTAACTACTTTGAATACGGATGTCGAAAATGGATCATGGCACTTTCCAACTTGAAGCAGACATATTTGTTCGACACCATTAACAGCTAATCTCTGTTTCTGGCGATTCAACGCTGCTATGGCCCTGAGACGATGGAACAATTTATATTCACGTTTCTATGACCGTAGCTGTCATTTGTTTGATATAAAAATTCAAATTGTAATACTCGATTATTGTACGGCCAAGTGCTCCAGGCGCAAGTTGGGTAGGTGTAAATCACATGCTTGGGTTAGCAGAGTCAATCAATTACATGCTATGAGAGCAATGTCTCTTGAAGTGTCCACTGTCCACGCCTGCTCGTCAAGTTAACAGACAATCGAACTAACTAGCAGGCTGTCAGTCAAGTCCAGAATGTAGCCTAAAAGATTAAACGATTTTGCCTGGGCATTCATAGCTATTGGTAGTGAACATGGCGCAGCCGCCGACGAATTGTCTGTGCAACAACGACACAGCATGAAGCCTGACTATAGTGGTCTCTTATCTTTGGCATCTAATTAGGGATATCGGTAGGATCGCTCTGGTCCACGTATATGCGGTCGATCCAAATATGGAAGATTCCACGGAGGTGAGCTTCCCCTGCGACGAGGTGGAAGATTTCTTGTAGCTATGTCGGTGAGATCCTGGTAGGTCTGTTGAGCGGGCATATGAACTGGTTATCTAGCTCCTCCGAATGGATTTCGACAGCCTCTGGATACCGCGCCTAAAGTAGTTCCGAGCAATCATTAAAGAACTGAGACTGCATCTCCAGGACTCCATCTCCTACTTCCCCAGATCCGGGTTTTTGGCGGAAATAGATTTAACGGTTCTTTTTGTCTGATCCATCCAGATATGTCGGTGTTCGGGGAGGCATTTGGGGGTCCAGATATACGAGGTAATGACCAAGGGCTTCGGTGTGTCGGACGACTTGGGAGCGCCGGTTTAAGTGTTTACCAGTCGCTTTGGCCACGGCGTGGTAGGAAGAATTGCGCTACTGCGATGGATTGCGTTGAGCTTTGATATCGCTGCTTGAAGTGCTGCGGCTTGGGTATTAAGTGTATCGGGCTGGGTTGTTGTTTTTGTGTCTATATTTCCGGGTGGGGGGTGGTGCGGTTTAAAGATACAGGATGGGAGGCTTGGTGAGAGGATGGGTGGTGCGGCGTTGCCTTGCTAATGAAGTGTGGGCTGTGTAGTCACTATCCCGCCGTGAAGATATCTAGGAGGTGGGGTACCATATTACCATCCTTGCAGCTGGGCGCCTGTTTGTGGTACTGCTGACTCCAAGTATAGCACTTTCGTATACGGTTGCTGCCTATTCTATAGCAACCCCGTGAACGGCCCCGCACATGATATTAATTCGACCAGCTCGCCTCTCCCTGCCGTCTCTCGCAACATAGTCTAACCTGATCGACTGACGCTCCTCTTTTCTCTCTTCAGTTGCGTCAAGCCCCCTTTTCCGTAATTGCTTAAACAACAACCACTACATCGGCTGGGGTGAGCACCTTCACTAAGTACTTACCAGACTTCATCACGCCATCAGTAATGACGAAGTATCCTCCCAAGGGATTTGTCGTCCTCTGGACGGGAAATTTCCATGGCAGGAACTACGAAGTGTCCGAGGCCGGTGAAAGGTTGACAGTGCTGATCCCGCGATTTGAAGTTGCTACGTTAGAAGTTAATCTACCTCACGTAAATATATTCTCTGGATTACTAACTATTATTAGAACCCGAAGGAAACCATCACGAGACGTTTATACGGTGGAGATCCCAGCAGGACGCCGCCGTTTTACAGCATCATAACGAACTGTGTTGCATACTGTAATTGTCTTGCATACATTGACCAGAATGACTGGGAGATGATGTGCGCGATGGAGGCGTTTGACCATATCTATGTGGATGACGATTTCGGTGAGTTTGTCGGCTACGACATTCGGGTCTCGAAAGGGCCTTGGAAGGTGGATATGGATTAGTGATTAGACGATGAAGGGGAATATTGATGAAAGATGGCATGCATGTTCAATATAATCATTGATAGCATAAGCCATGGAATGTACGGCATGATAACCTTTCCTTTCTTGGTAACAATTCCTGCCCTATTCAAATGTATGACATGTAGCTGGACACTGCAGAAATGTAGAGTAGCGCACCCCACACCGCGTCGGTTTGAATAGCATATAAGACAATTGAAGGTATTTAGACAACCGACAGTCAACTCATAGGTTCTGTAGAATAGAAGATTAGTATAGTGTTCAAAGAGCATTCCCAAGGGACCACTAGAATGGTAATCTTCCAATAGAGTAACTGATGTTCAGGCGTTGATTAGCGGCTTTACACTCAAAAGCCATAGACAGTCGACGCCGAACACCAACAGTGGGGAACTCCTGAGACAGACGCTCGAATCTGCGCTGACTAGGCTTGCCAGAGGTGGAAGTGTGCTGTTTTCTGCTGAGAACTTATTCCTTCGAAACCTGCATTCGTATATCGAGGCCCCAGCTCCGTCACGTTTGGCTCTTGTTAAATATCTGGCGGCGAGTGGGGAGTGGCAATGGTGGCAAAGGGTGGCAGACATACTCGAAGATATACCTGAAGATTCTCTGTATATATGCTGAGTCATTCTCCTTCTTTGTACCATAGTCTATGCATACGGCTCTCCCCATAACGCGACAACCCTGTGTTGCATATATGGTCTACCTCCCTGAGATACGGCTTATGAGCTTCAGCTGGGCTGATGCATAATCTCCTTAAGATGATGGTCGTTCCAGACTCAGCTGGAGATGCCAGCTGAGTGCGCATGCATGCGTACAAGGCACACTCTGAATGCCGTATATAAGGTCACGAATGTACCTGTACTTTAGAATACAAGGTTTCTAGCAATCAGTATTTCAACACCCTGCTTCAGGGGCGGCAATTCGCACGGGAAGACACCTAGCGGTATGGAAGCGGGCTAGCGGCGTGGTGATTCGCAAGCCTGGCAAAGACGACTATACAAAGCTGAAGGCCTACCGCTCCATATCGCTGCTTAGCTGCATGGGAAAAGTGGTCGAGAAAGTAGCCGCGGAGCTGCTGTCAGAAGAGGCTCAAAGAAGAGGGCAACTGAGCGACAGACAATTCGGAAGCAGGAAAGGATGATCGCCCATCGAGGCGCTGGCCATCATCGTCGACAGAGCTCATGCAGCATGGACAAAGGGCCATATATCAGGCGTGCTTCTCATGGACATCAAGGCAGCCTTCCCAAGCCTGGCAAAAGGAAGGCTAGTCAACGTGATGAAGGTCAGGCAAATGGACAGAGACCTTATACAATGGACGGAGAGCTTTCTGTCCGAAAGAACGGTGGAGATGATAATCTAGGGCAACGCCATGGAAAGACAACCAGTGGAAGCAGGGGTCCCGCAGGGCCCACCTGTGTCACCAATTGTCTTTGCGATCTACACCTCAGGACTGATCAAATGGGTCGAAGAGTATGTATCACAACCCAAGGGGCTATTCTTTGTATACGACCTCGGCTGGGTGGCGACCGGAAGCAATGTCAACCATGTCGTCTCAATACTTGAGAGATGTGCAGCAAAGAGCATCGAGTGGGAAAGGAGACGAGGGCTACAGGTCGACACTGCAAATACGTAGGCGGCACTATTCATGCGCAGACGAGGCCAAAGAAAACACCTCCGGCCAAAACTGACAACGAAGATAAGAGTTGGAAATGGATTCGTACAATTCAACACACAGGCGACATGCTGGCGGGGCGTCTGGATGAACACACACGTGATGTTCAAATCGCAGCACAACCAATGCATCAAGAAAACCAGGGCAGCAGAAGCTAGACTCCAAACCCTTACGAAGACATACAGTGTTGTCCCTCAGAGCGTCAGGGCTATCCAGGTTGTCTGCGTCCAAGCGGTCACACTATATAGGAGCAAATACAGGTGGGATCCCACGGAACAAGGCAGGCGAGACGATCTCCAACTCCTCCTTAATCGGCCTGCCAGATCCATCCAAGGCGCGCTGCTCACAACCCCGCGGGGTGCACCATTGAGAGAGTCAGGGCTTACACTGGTGCCAGTAATGTTAGACTCAAAACAACAGCGATTCGCAGCAAGACTAGAAAACGCATGCAGTAGCAAGCGAAAGAGGTTACACCAAAACCCCAGTTCCAGTGCACCGATATGCAGAGTACTCAGGACAGAGCATGAGCATGGCCGCACAACTGAAGGCATGAACTGGCCGGCCCTGGGCGAAGAACCAGTGCTCAGCACCACCATACTGGACGCCACCGCCACCAAATGCACCACGCAGCGCTGGGCAAGAGAGAAAGAAGCCAAAATTGGAGCAGGCGTCTGGATGTGGTGGACAGATGGATCACGCTCAGACGATGGCCGAGTGGGAGCCGCAGCAGTGTGTGAACACGGAAATGAATTGATGTTTCGCCGCAGCTCTCTTGGCACTGGACGTATGGAGGATTCCCATGCAGAACTGTGAGCGATCGGACTCGTGCTTGACGTGGCGATTAAGAAGAGAGAAACATTGCAAGAGCATGGAGTGAAGATGGTGGCAGTCTTCAGCGACTCACAGGGCGCAATTCGACGCATGGCACACATGGAGCTGGGAGCTGGGCAGCGACTGGCGAGGCAGACCAACAGGAGGGCGCGGGGTCACCTCGCCCACAGCATTGCAACTGAGATCCATTGTGTCCCGGGACACTCCAGCATCCCCGGAAACGAAGAAGCTGACTATCAGGCGAACTCAGCCCAAGATGCAAGCGAAAGCACAGTGATAGAGCGGCAATACAGCTCGGCCTCGAACAGGGCTAGACATATCTCCGATGATAGATCTGCAGATAAGGCGAAGTGGGAGGCCGACAAGTGCAGGAAGCAGTTCAGCTACAGACTCAATGGCAACGCGGGGACCAGAAGACCTATCCCAATGAAAAGAGTAACGTCACTGGCCGCCAGGTTCTACCCACTAAAGTCCAGATATGCGCCCACTGGAGTCTACATAATGCGGTTCGGCCACAGAGATGACGACAAATGCTGGTGGTGTGGAGGGACAGTGTCCCAGATGCAGGAGCACGACTTCCGCCACTGTAGCCAGTGGAGAGACCACCAGAGAGAGCTATGGATGGCGGTGGGAAAGGCGATGGGCTGGACAGCATGCAGATGCCGGCACGTTCAGATCTCTGAGCTTTTTACAATAGAGGAGTGCGACCAAGCAGTGATGGACTTCCTGGCGGCCACTGAGGTCGGGAAGTTCTCACCCAAATGAAGAAGGAGCGGTATGGAGCGGGCTCAGGGCTTGGGGCTCAGGAGTGGCATTGGCAGAAACGGGGTTACACCTTTCTCTCTCTTTCTTTCTGTCTTTCTTTCTTTCTTTCTTTCTCTCATTCTGTCTCTCTTTCACCTTTCATCTTTCATTTGTCAGCGGGAATGAAGGGTAGCGGGGGGGGAGCTCCGCCATCTAGCCGGCTCGCCCGGAGGCGGAGGGGATTATCAGGGTCCTGTCATACTCTGATTAGAGTCAATACAGTATGATTAAACAACAAACAACAACAACACCCTGCTTCAGAGTGAAGCGAGTGATGGCCTCATGAAGCTCGTAACTACTGGGTGGTCTAGTGCTGGGATTTGGAACCCTTGAGCAAAACTGCCACGCCTATTGATATGGGTCCTTATCAACCCAACTTGGCGGTGTCGGGACAGGCCTTGCAGCATGAAAGACCTACGGGAGTGGCAGTGTGTGTTGACCGAAACTTAAAGTCTCCGCACGTATCCAAAGATATACCGGACTAGGGCAACTGATTGGCGTGCGGAAAGGCTTCATAAGCCTCTAGGTGTAAAGACAAAACAGACGTCCACACAGCGGAATGCGGTTGAGTGATGGAGTGGACTCCATGCTGGAAGGAGAGAAAATTTGTAGTTACAGCAGGCGCCGACTTTGTCAGCATCCGACGGGCACGTATGCACTAGATATTTTAATGTGTACACCGTCGTGTTTTTTCATTGGCCTCTTAGGAATATTGCTAGAGATGCAACGCAAAATGTACATATGCTACCCCTACTACCCGCAAATGTGGTTGTCGGCGCTTCTTCTCCAACTCGAAGATCAATACATGTTTGATGGGGGGTAAAGGAAGTACAATAGCAGGTAATACAGGAGTAGGATTGAATTATGTATGAGATACGATACGGGCATCACTATATGTGACTTACAATTAAGCGTTTCGTTGAGATTGGATTTGGTGTTTAATGTGATTGTGTCTGGGTTGGTTTTTTGCTTTGCACTTTTCAGAGGTGGCGCAAGTATCGAGCTACAGAACCAAAGGTTTTGGTAGCCGCCGTTACTTTTGGAGTGTGGGGTAGTTACGGTATCATGTGTAAACCAATCGGCTCGCAACTTACACGCGCCGAGCAATGCTGTGCCACGTCCCGCTTATTCCAGGATCTCCTTCCCCACTTTTCCCCGCTATCTCTCGCGCTGTTGTCTGAGCGGCTCTCTTTCATAACGCAGCACCCATTAAAGAACGCTACTCCCAACCTTTCTCTCCTTTGGTTACTCCAACCCAACATTACAACCTCGTCGGCAATGAGTTGGCACCCTCGGGAGGGATTTGTCGTCCTCGGGGTAGGAAAATTCCAGGACAACGACTACCAACCAAATCCCAATGGCAGATGGGCAGTGTTGATCCCACGTTCTGAGGTTGCTACTTTACAAGTCAGCAAACTTTGTGTACAAGTATTCTACGATTACTCACTATTTCTAGGAAGCGCATAAGACATTCGAGAAGCGTATCCAATGGTTCAATGGCAACATGTCGCTCGACAGCGTCATAACGGACTGTATCGCGTACGGAAATGGTCTCACACACATTGAGGAAACGGACTGGGAGACGATGTGCGAGATGGAGGCGTTCGACCATATTTATGTGGGCGAGGGTGGAACCACTAGACCCCCTAGATACCCTCCAGGTATAGTCCCCCCTATGAGTGGGACCTTTGGAATGATTTTGTACTACGAAATTCGAGTTTCACATGGACCTTGGAAGGTGAATAAATGAGATACGAGCTGGGATGATTAGGCAATGAACGACATCGTTGATAGATTAAATTTGGTATAAAATATGACCCACATGATTTCAAAGCGTAGCTGTAAATTTTTACAAGTATCGGGTGATATTCTCTACTTGCCTAGGCATGAATTTGCGCAATACGCTAAGGAACAGTGTGCCCCGCACATTGTATACTCCCACGTGTCCACTTATTCGCCTTTCCCCGCCATCTCCGTGACACTGTATACGAGTAACCCCAACGACTGACGCGCTTCTCATCTCTAGCCTGCAGTCTTGTCTAACCCGCACTCCTGCGATTGTTCATCGAACTACACACTTTAATAACCTCCGCCTGGGCCGTGAGCTCGTGACAATAAATTGTGGAATGGCTAATCAGTTATAGCATCCCTGTGTTGTAGACATTTGCGGAATATAGGAGGTACTGGTTGGGGTCATCCCTGTTGAACCTGCTTGCCTGCTGCAAATTTAGTAAGATGTCTGTGCCGCAAAACCCCGCATATTGTACTACTCCGATCCTGTCGCCTGGTCCTCGCCATCTCTTGACACCAACCTAATCGAATTACGCCCTTCTCTATAGCTGAGTTCAAACCCCCTTTCCGCCATTGCGTAAACAACTACCGCCTCGCCCCCGAGATTCCTCATTACCGTACTTGTCGGAGCTCCTTCACTTCATCGGTAATAATGCAGAACCCTCCCAAGGGATTTGTAGTCCTCTGGGTTGGAGGATTCCTAGCCAGCGAACTCAAAGTACCCGAAACCGACAAAACAATAGCAGTTCTGATCCCGCGTTCCGATGTTGCTACTCTAGAAGTTAGTGTACACTATCTACAAATGTGTTGTAGGTTGCTAACTCTACCCAGAAAGCGAAGAAGCTATTCTTCACACGTACGGAATGGTTTACGGATGGGCGGGAATGGGATATTTCCTACATCGAAACGAACACTATCGCGTACGGTAATATCTTCGCACGCATTGAGAAGAACGACTGGGAGAGGATGTGCAAGCTAGAGGCATTCGACCATATCTATGTGAATGAAGATATAAAAGAGTATAGGTACGACATTCGAGTCTCGCAAGGGCCGTGGAAGGTAGAATTATGAGATATGATACAGGTAGATTATGTGTTACAAAATAATAAAGTGCTTGTGATTCTCAGAGATTCCATCCCACGTTTGCGAAAGTTTCAAAATACTTCGTGATGAGTACGGCTAGGGGCCTCAGTAGATGGTCGATTCGGGCGATAGTATCGATCTACAGTTGTGGACCCTTGAAAATGGCGATGCGCAACCTTGTGCTTGCCTCTTTGGTAAACAATCACAACAATATTTAATGCTTCCGCCGCCAAGCGCTTATCAACTATGCCAAGGTAACTAGTCGAATTTTACTGAGAACTTGCAGTGATTATCACTCGATTCCCAACTATACTACCTTTGTGCATACTCGAACTGGATGCTCCGCCTAGGCGGAGGAAATTGTCTTAAGTTAGGAGCTTTGTAGTGGCACTCAGAAGTAAGCTCCCATGGCATGCTGACTACACAGTCAATGCATTTTGGGTGCTGGCGCACCCAACCTGCCTCCAACCGCCCTCGCCGATCTGCTGGGGGCGGAGCCCCCAGACCCCGTTCAATTCAACACATTCATCAAGCCTATAGTGTGATACGGCCTTTGAAAGGGGTGCTCTGCTCCTTTCAAAATCATGGACCCTCTCGCGGTAATGTTCATAACGGATGGAATCGTAAACCGTCCCGCAATAATCACTGTCTATCACTCGCTTATTTGCGCCGAGCCATTGTTGCATGTGTACCTGCATCGTGAGCCTCAGGTCCGTTTGATATGCAGTTGGTGTATGAAGATATGCCTCAGGAGAGCGGCTCGTATCAGTACAGAGCGGCTCATATCAGTG
>Ga0307515_10006787_pt1 | contig 22773 bp, 8 predicted proteins | sample 17_EM_MG_FD_194513 | JGI IMG/M metagenome (GOLD analysis project Ga0307515, IMG submission 194513) | Populus trichocarpa ectomycorrhiza microbial communities from riparian zone in the Pacific Northwest, United States - 17_EM | ecosystem: Host-associated > Plants > Roots > Unclassified | place... | reverse complement strand
TTTCAATCATTAACAGTTAAAGAGAAATGTTTAATGAAATTAAGTATTATAAGACACAAGAATTAGTAAGTAGTGCTTACATATGTTCTGAATCATGTTGCAAATTGCTCATCTTGTAATTGGAAAATTTGAGATTCAATAAGATGTGAATTTTGAGATAGTAAAAATTGATGATGTTGCCTACAATGAATTTTTCAATCTATCAGTTTATGAGAGCATATAAGAAAAATTATTTAAAAATAACAATATATTAATATTGTACTTGCTAAATAAAAAGTCTCAATTCATCGCAGTTAAATAGCACATAATTATGTGCATGTTTGAATTTGATTTCTGTTAAGTATCTATCTTTTATTATATTTTTTGGTATTGGTCTCCATAATAAGAAAATATTGATAAATTCTTACTTGAAGACAATTATCCATCATTATTGCATCTTAGAACGCAATTTATTCTTGCTCTCAAGTAAGACTCAAAATAGTACGAGATAAACATTAAGATCTCTTTTATAATATAAACCTTGTATATCAAATCTTTAATATACACTATGTTCTTAATATATTTTTTTAGAAGTATCTAAATAAAATTAAATGAATTTCTTAAATTTAATTTAAAAAAAAAAACAATATAAATTTAAAAAGGAGCGATCGCTCATCAACGATCAGCAGTTTTTGATGGCTGTCATAGAATAGGAGCAAGGGTTCTAGGCTCCTAGCAATTTACAGCTAGCAGCTCCTAAGTGTCCGTCCTTTTGTTGACAAGCTCAACTCAACTTCCAAGATGTCGATATAACAAGTTCTTAAAGATATATATACTGAAAGGCCAATGGAAGAAATATTTAGAGAAAATAAAATGATAAAAATCAGCCGTCACTTAAGTAGTGGTTCAACTCGCAAGGGCAATAGTTTTAAACTATAGGGGTAGAGGTGGATACTGATGAACCTGCAAGCGTAAAAATGAAGCTCACCCTTCGGTTAACCTTTAATTATAGGCATAGCCTCACTTTGAATGTCCTGCTGAAATATAGAATTTCAGGAGTACATTCAAGTAACAGCACAGCTTCATCCTCTTGTTCACGTGATTTAATATGGAATTTCATCCTCTTGTCATGTCATGCCGCGTTATCACTGTTATTACAAGCACGCAGTCGGATTAATATATTTATTTTCATGCAGGTTCATACAGGGGAACAAGGAGTGCACTGGGATTTCATTTTCACACTAGCGGCTGGCATCCATAATTAACATCCCGCCACAATATTCAGGAATTCTAGGTGTAGCAATTCTTATTGGTATAATTGCTTTCACTGAAGATTGATGAGTCATGGATTAAATGAGTACCTCCTTTCTAACAAAAAGGGAACAGATATCTTGAGAAAAAATAAGGAGGGAATATATAGTGTACTTGGTAAGGATAATTTCATCTGAACTGATCATTTAACGCTTATGTTATTGAAATGGAACACTTGTAGCATAGAAATATTCTCTTAATTTGTATTTTTGCCTTCCATTTCTTCTCCTCTAATGCATGATTCCTCCAAGGACCTTTATGAAGTAGTGCGATATCTGTTCATTTTAGGAACGATAAGCTGCATTTACAACTCTGGTTATGCTACTTATTTGATCCATGATCTTTGATCTGCAAGTATCCAGATTTTGCCTTGTAATCACTCAAATCTTTTTTAATTTAAAACCATTAGAAAAGCCCCCTGTTTTTTTTTTTTTCTTTTGCCTATGTAGTTGCATCAAAAAGTCAATTCACGCCCCATATAATGATTTTGATCGATTGCATCCAAAACTGCCTATATTTGGATCAGTTCGCCCCCCCTAACTGATCAAATGCCTTGAATTCAACAATAAATCCACTGATAAAAGATGTTGAAAAGAGAGGAAAAGAGGTATTGTTAAATTGAATTCATATGTCTTGCATGTGATCTTAAATTTGGCAGCGCAATCTGGCTTATGTTACCCTGGTGTTGGCTGAAATCTTTCAGGTGATTCCCATGTTATTCTTTTTTTAAAAAAAACTATATTTAAAATTCAATTCCGCATTTATTTTATATAATTGTTAGTTTAGGTTTCATGATGCAATTTCAAGCATTGTTTGCAGAAAGGATGATGTGTTCTCTGGTTAAAGAATTACTCATTCATGTGCGTGTTTGTTGCTAATATTTGATGCGGCTCCTGTTTCCATACAAGACTTGAGTTGGCACTACAGTGGGTGCTGTTCGATTATGCTATCGCATACCAGTGGGCTCATTTCTTCTGGTAAACGAAAGATTCTGTACTGAATTTGATGTTCTGAAAAGCTTTCCTTTTAATCTTCCCACCCACCCACTCACTCCCAGGTGAGCTTGCATGAATGATTTGCTGAGTTTTCTTGTTCTTACATTGCCAGCAAACTTGCTTACTGGCTGGTGAACTTGTATGTGGATACTCTGTTTACCCCATCACTCTCAGCCCTACTTTCTTGCTTATGCTTATTGTGTATCTAATCATAACTGGCATTGCTGATTTTTATGGTGTTAAATTGAAAATTTTGGTAGAGCGGCTTTGGTTTCTGTATAGAAACGACATTTTGGTTTAAGGCCTTGGGTTGCGGCAAAGTATTTCGCAGCTAGAGCAAATTCTCATCTGTACACCAAAATTGCAATTCATACCATCTAATTTCCTTATTATTCCTCCTCTGTTATTACTCGTGTTTTTTATATGCAAAGGATGTTGATAGTTTATGCCATTGCCGACATCACATATTTGATCAAGGTAATAGAACTAATTGTCATGGTGGCAAATAAGAATAGGCACCGGCATTGACAAGCACTCACAATAGTTTGCTACATATTAATCATTTCCCTATTGCCATATGCTATTTATGATAGACAAAGCATACAACTTTTACTGTTGATGGCATGATCTTTTTACATTTCTTTTCTTTATGGAAATATAGATCCTTTCCTTGAATTGTGTAAATCTTGAACAGTATGAGACGAGAGGAAAAACTTCAAAAACAGTATAGCTAATAAGAATTAGGGGAAAAAAGGTAGATGAAAACGGAGCTGAAAGTTAAGTTTGGACGATTGCTAGGATATTGCACTTTGGAAGTTGATGGTCACATGGATTCCCTGCAGAGCCTGACATTTTGGACCATGGTCCAAGGTCAGACCATCCTAACATTGGTCCTCATCACAAGATAAGGCTACAGTTCCCACTGATCGTAATCTCTGGATCGCTTTCAGATATGCATTATCCCCTGTACGTATATTTCTACATGGATCGATATTTGAACATCTGTAAAAGAGACCAAACAAATTATGTGTTGGATGTAAAGATGCAAATAGATGGACTTGTCCAGTGGTCTTCAAAGTCTTGAATCTCCAGAAAGTAGCTCCTACACTTTACTAATAAAGCTAGTTATGAGTAGAGATTTTTTTTTTCTTTCCCTTTGATGGATAGGAAAGGTTGATTTGCAATGGATGCATTTGTGTCTATGCGATACAGGCATGTCGAGACTTGCGGCAGAATATAGATGACTGCTTAATATGCAAATCCAAGTTGTGGCTGTGGGACATGCTGACTGCAATCGTGGTTCCTAGAGAGGCAGTATAATAAGTAAACCTGGTTAGGGTAAAATAACTAGATTGGTGGGTTTGGATTTAGAAGACGAGGGATGTCTACTACCGCAGGGCTCAAAGCACAGGTAGCCTTGTTGAACTAACAATATTTGACTGAAAAAAGTGCATCTGTTAGTTGTGAATTGTGATTCCCATGGCCATTGAAGTGTTTATTATGGACAGTTCAGTGAGTTTCGCCAAAATGTGTTTGTATTTTCTAGTCTTGATCTCAATTATTGATGGGGGCAATCTTGGGTTGGAATAATTATTTGAGTTGCTGCGGTAGTACAGGTAGATATCAATTGTGTTATGGAAAGACTGCGATCCCTGCAATCTTTTCTGCTGGATATCTAAGGTTGCTGGGAGGGAGTAGACTGAATTTGAATGCGAAGAACCACCACCTAATGACCCTACGCAAGCTAGCACATGCTTTAACTCGTACATGAAGCTTTAACTCGAGATAAGGCCATAAAACGTACCAATGGAGATTTCTTAAGAAAAGAGGGAGAAATTACTGGCAATTGAGCCAATGATATTGGGATATAATATAAAAAAAGAGATCCTCTAAATTCAAATGTTGCATAACTGTACTCTTAAAGCTTTAGCAAGCAAATCCTTTACACGAGATGAGGGAACGAGCTAAAGGCTTTGGAGAATTTGAATGACAAGCTGTACATAGTGACCGAGTTTGCTCCAAGTATTGACCATTAACAAGCTGTTAATGACCCCTTGTCTGTGACTGCAGATCATGGTGCTTAGTGTTCTATCATCATCAAGGCACGTTATTTTCACATATAAATATGATAGTAGTCACTATCACATATACAGCCACCGGCCACTGGATTTGGCAAGCTGCATGATGAACGGCCCAGATAACAGATATTATCATTTTGCACACTAGAGACAAACCTTGAGTGGCATGTATGGTAAGCTATGGGTTGTGAAGCACACAGGTTATAAAATCCTTGTAATTCATGTATCTAAATAATCTCTCCATTTTCGTGAGAGAATCTACGGTACGCGAGCCAGTCATTTTCCGCAAAATCCAACACAGATTTGAATGTGAGGGGTAGCTTTTACACAGCTGCTTATGTTGTTTGTATGCATATTTCTACATAGATTTGGGTCCCCCCCCTCCCCCTCCCACCCCTTTCCTCTCTTCTCTCACCTGTGCAGAAACATTGCCAGCAGTGTTGATAGCACCTATGACTATCCGGAAGGTTACTGAAACACAAATGAAAGAGAGAGCTCCTCACTTTTTGCAAGCAGAAAGGCAAAACAACTTTTTTCTGCCCCTCTCACGGGCACCATATCTTTCTCTTTCTCTAGATTACCCTCCCAGCATAAATTTACCTCTTCACCAATTTACCCCTTCCCCAGTGTACAGAACACATGCTTCTGTATATAAAAGTTTGAAGAGTAAGGGGTGGTTGTCATTATAATGCAACATTGAGTTATTTAAGTTCCATTTAGAGAGGTGAAGATAGTTAAATTTAGCTGACAGTTCGAAGGGAAATGGCACTAGAAGCACTATCTTCTAGTGAGTTCCTGAACTTCATAATCTATGACACTATCCCTGCAACTCCATATAACTGCCATGACTCCCTAGAGACAGCAGGTTTCTTGTTAGAGAATTTGAAACCTCAAGACCATGGTGTTTCTGTAAATAGCTCTTCACTAATGACTCAACAAAGATGTTCTATGGGACGAGAAGCCACCAATAGGAGGCAGAATTTATTAGCTGTGCAAGGAAAAAAGAAAAGAAGAAGAAAGCCAAGAGTTTGTAAGAACAGAGAAGAAGCCGAGACACAAAGGATGACACACATTGCTGTTGAGAGGAATCGGAGGAAACTGATGAACGGGTATCTTGCCGTTTTGAGATCTCTCATGCCTGAATCTTATGTTCAAAGGGTTTGTTTCCACTTGTTTCTTATAACTAATATCTGTTCTCTTGCATGCTCTTTTCCTATAATCCCAGCTACATTTAAGTAATTGGGGATCATTAATCATGGAGAAGTTCTACTGATTGTTGTTTTTGCCAACTTTTTGTAGTAGAATTCGGTAAGTCTCCTAGTGGACAGTTGGCAAATGAACATTCAGACATTAAAAGAACTTATTGTGAAATAGGAGTAAGCAAATTAGTTCGTCATCTAAAGAGGCCTAGTTGAAAAGTTTTTGCAGCTTAGAGTCTCTACATATCTCATACTCAAGCATGTATACATTTCATAACCCAGTCACGTGAAGCTGAAAATCTTGGTTCCACCACTCTAATTTGCTCATTCTTTTGCATAATTCCTCTATTTTCACGTGAGAATAAGCAATATTAGAGTCTAGAGCAAGCGTTCAAGTGTGGTGCTGCTGGTGATTAATCTCAATTAATGTGATATTCAAGGTTAAACTTTGCGATTATCTCAGTCATCATGCGTGTTAATTATATATGACTTCCTACCTACCTGCATGTGCTAATTACGTTCGTTAAACCTTTCTTAAAGTGCAGGGTGACCAGGCTTCTATAGTGGGTGGTGCCATAGAGTTCGTGAAGGAGTTAGAGCACCTTCTGCAATCCCTTGAAGCCAGAAAGCTCAAACTACATCAAGGACTAACAGGACCTGATTATGACATTGAAGATGCTACTGAAACCTCAGAGTTTCCACCACCACCCTTCGCACAGTTTTTTGTGTATCCTCAATACACTTGGTCTCAAATCCCTAACAAGTTTACGTCAAAAACCAAAGCATCCATAGCCGATATTGAGGTCAATTTGATTGAAACCCATGCAAATCTGCGGATTCTCTCAAGAAGAAGCCCCAGACAACTTTCAAAGCTAGTTGCTGGATTTCAAACACTTTACCTCACTGTCCTTCACATCAATGTGACCACCATGGACCCCTTGGTTCTATACTCAATCAGTGCCAAGGTATGTACAACGAATAAATGTTGTGCTATTGTTTGCATAAGGTTGCACACTTGTGTTTTTCTTCATTTTACTTTAATTTGGACCCCGACACAAAAGAAAAGTAAATTCCGAACCCTACTCTTACATTGTTTATGTAACTTTGGGTGCCATCTCTATCAATAATATTTTTATTGCAAGGATGTTTTCTCATATTTTAGAAAAATGCAGTCACTTGATTGATTAAATACTACGGGACATGTTACATGGGTCATGTATTTCGTTCAGAAAGCATGAATAGCACTATAATTATGCAACTAGTATATGCTCCTAACAAATGACCCCACAATAATGAGATCGATGGCGAGGAAATCTGTCGCCATTTTATAAGCAATGGCCTTCAATTATAGCCATACGGGCCAGGGGGGAATGGGCAGGGTGAGTAAAGACGACACTTTCTAGTATTTTTGGTGTTTTCTAAGTTCAGAAACTCATGTCCATTTGCCTAGAATTGCAGAAAAAGAAGCAGTTTTGGACTAAAATCTGAACATGCTTGATGCAGCTTGAAGAAGGATGCCAACTCACCTCGGTAGATGACATAGCAGGAGCAGTCCACCACATGCTTCGAATAATTGAGGAAGAAACTGCCCTGTGTTGATCAGTCAAGTCATTTATCTATCCAAAATGCCCATTGGTGGACGACAAAATCACCATAATGCCACCCACTTTTGTCTCTTGTGATGAAGTTCCACGTCTTCCTTCTTGGGCTTTTCAGTGCATCTTCAGTGTAGTTGGACACTTGTGCTTCGTAAGTTGTAATGTTTTTTTTTGTTTTTTTAACAGTTCATGAGGGCTAAAACTTTAAAAGTGTATTTTCAAACAGAAGGAAAATGGAAGGAGAGAGATAATGGGATTTGAGAGTCTAGCCATGTTTGCAACAATCTGGCATGTGAAGGTATCTGTTTCAAGGACTGAAAATGTGAAGCATATGACTCTTTTCTTTCTTTCTTTAACCACGATTTTAGGTTATTTTGTAAATTATTTTAATTAATTTTTTATTTTTGGTTCAAATAAACGTTGTTTTATTGGAAATGACTTTTGACTTAAGTTAAAATTTATATTTTTTTAATTTGTGGATTATAATTTATACTAAATTTCTTGTTAAAATTATTTATGAAAATTAAATTTTGAATTATGATTTTAAATAAAAAATCATAATTTAAAAGTCATGTCAAGTAAACTCTTGTTTCGTAAATAAATGACTAGACCATCAAAGCAAATTTTGTTTTGTTTGTTTCTTGGATATTAGTTTTCCTCTTTCCTCATTAATCATGGAATTTAAATATATTTTAATAAAAATAATAAAATTGACTGTTATTCCAATTAATTCCAAGTCCCATTGTTCAAACTCTAAATTGAAATTGCTACAATGCAAGTTAATCTAACGATTGAGTGCTCGTAGTTTTTGTTATTTTTTGTTATTATTATCATTGGAGCATGTGATTATTTTTGGTTTAGTTTGATTTGATTTTTATAAAAAAAAAAATACTGGTTTTTTTTTTAAAAAATAAAACCGAAACCGGTTCAAACCGACTGGTTTCGATTCGGTTATTTTGGGGAAAAAACCGGTTCAAACCGGTTTGGCTCGGTTTTTCCGGTTTGACTCGGGTTTTTTTTTTGTTTGGGTTCAGTTTAGTTTTTTTTGTTTTAAGCTTATAAAACTGAAACTGAACAGGCCGTTTTTTTCAAAATTTTAATCGGTTTAATCTGGTTTTTTTACGGTTTGGTTTTTTCGGTTTTCTCAGTTTAATCGATTTTTTTATTTTTTTTCTCACCCCTGATTCTAGTATAGAAACTCTAATTTCATTTGTAATGTGTAGAAAAGCAAAAGGATCACCTTATCAACTTATAGTTATAAAACCTTACCTGGTAATTAATCCGGTAAAATGATCTGGTTATAGGTTTGGTGAGTCAACTCGAGTCAATTCAAATCAACTCGGATTTGATTGTGTTTCTAAATCACTAATACTTCTAATTTTAATTTCCATCATTGACAATCTTTTTTTTATGATGAACTGATACATAGGAGATCTTAAAACTACTACTTAGCTTCCTTCATGAATATTATTAATACATTATTAATGTTAATGATGAAATGCTTAATCCTTTTATTATTATTAATTGGTTTGCTCAGGTTACAGGTTGACCCACCAGGTCAACCAGGTTTAATCATATTTTTGTTCTTATTGATCTTTAATCTTACTTAAATCGGTTCAGTCATCGAGTTAATTTTTCAGATCAGATCAAGTTTAATAACTATGTATTACCCAGCATAAATTCTCCTATAAAAAAAGGGACAAGAAAATTGTGTGTGTGTGTGTTCTCTCCACGGCCACCTCGACTTAGAGAAGATAAAGGCATTGTATATATGCTCTAACTACTAATATAAGGCCCATTCCAGGCCCCATCTTTTCCAATGTTTCTTTTCAGTTACAGAAAGGGAAACCCATCGGCAGTGAAGCTATAGAGGCCGAGCTACATTACAGACCATTACATAGGACCGAATGGAAAGCCCACTAGATCCAACGAAGGAACTAAAAGAGACCAGCTATGATCTTATCAAGAAGCTCCTTCCATGCCCCCTCCCCCGTCCCATCTGATTTACATAAGTACGGCAATTTAATTTGAAATTGATGGAAATTAATTTGATGCGACTTGGAAAGATAAGTGTTTTTTGTATTTTATGGACAATAGATAAATTGTAGATAATATTAAATTTAACTTGAAATTGATTGAGTCTAACCTAAAATATATATTTATATTATATAAATATTTTTGTAGAATATTTAGATTATTTTTAATATAATATATATATACCTTAATATTAATATAAAATAAATATATATAAATATTATTTTATTATTTTATTATTTATTATATACATACATACTTTTTATATATTAATTATTTTATTTATTATTAATTAATAAATAATAATAGATAATGAACAACAAATACCTTTTGTCATCCCTAGATTTACAGCAACCATACAAACCTTATCAGAACCCTAGCTCAGGCACAAAAAATATCGGCAAGGTTTGTGTTTTTTTTTTTTTTCTCCTCTTACAATCTCATCCAATTTTAAATTGATTCTAAAACATTATTTGGTAATAGTGTTTTTAAAAAATTTTAAATTTTTTATTTAAATTAATTTTTTTATGTTTTGAATCGTTTTGATGCGTTGATCTCAAAAATAATTTTTAAAAAATAAAAAAAATATCATTTTGATATATTTCAAAATAAAAAATATTTTAAAAAATAATTACAACCACACTTCTAAACAGACAACATGACAATAATTTTTTTTAAAAAAAATTAACATCAGCCATTAAATATTAAAATGATGACTCGATGGCTGATGATCTTTTTAAGCCATTTTCAAGTTGTTTTATTCCAAAAAAAAAAAAAAAAAACATGGGGAATCTCGCTTGTATTAGGTGCATGGAACCAAAAGCAGAGGGAAAAGAAAGTTAGCTTCAGACCAGAGAGTGGCTTTGCTACAGAGGACATCTTATTGTTACACCTTTGTCAAAATATTCCATTTTTCTCCCAAGCCAATACTATTTTATTAAATAAATCTTACATATATTGGCGATGCTGAGAGAATTTGGGAGGAGAAGAAAATTTTCTTGCAGCCCCTGCTACACGTGGCAGCCTTTCAAGCTGCCATGTATTGAGTTGCATTAAATATTATTAAAAAAATTAAGAGTCACAGTTCTGCTTGATGCAGAAGATTGCAAAAGGCAAGCAGGGGGGAATGGGAACTCTGTGTTACCAAATAGATGAAAACATCTGTATATCCCTCATGCAGAACAAACAAAATGCTGACAGAACAAAATTTGCAAGAAACATTGATATCCCTCATCAATTTTATATATAGAGGAACACAATTCTCACACTTACATAACTTTATCATAACATTGATTAATGGAAAATATGACCGTCGATAATTCTTGTATTTCTTCATCATTCTACTAACAATTTCCTCTCTAAAAAAAAAAATAATCGGAGTTTCTCCGTTTAAACAGGACTAGTGGCGTCACGTACTCTTCCATGGCCGGTGGGAAAGAATCTTCCGCTTGAAAATGATCTCTTCATGGTAACGGGATTAAGCACACAATGCAAGACTCTTCTTCTGTTGCTAGACGTGAATTTGCTGTCTTCTGCTGAATGTTTTGATGATCCAACATCTCCTGAACAGTCTTCTACTCGAACAACTCCATCCTGATTCATGCGTAAAATATCAGCGACAGAAGCGTGGCTTTGACATGGATGATCCATTGAAACTGATCTCCTAATGCGTTGATACCCATCAATATCTCGCATCTCAATTATGGTATCTCTCTCTTCCAAGTTTCCCAAATCACTAAATACGCGCCACGGAGTCTTTGGATCCCCAGCAGGATTCTGCATCACTTGCTCATCTCTAGCAACCCTTTCCGTGCCTTGTGTAGCAGCCACATTGTCGTTGGATCGTTGGCTATTTTGCCAAGATTCATTGCCTCGAGGAGTTTCAGCCACTGGAGGAGGCAATTGAGGCGGGGAAGCACTAAAGAAAACAATGTTGGCACGACACAGTGGGCAATTCGAGTGAGAGCGGAGCCATGTATCAATGCAAGGAACATGGAAAGCATGGCTGCACTTAGGCAAAAGCCTTATGCTCTCATCTTCTTGAAACTCGCTGAGACAAACTGAGCAATCTGTCCCGTCAATCAAACCATCTCCCTTTTTGTACTTGCATACTGTGATGGACCTTATAAGAGCCTCATCTAAGCCAGTTGTTGCAGCATGCCAAGGCTCATGGAGAGAGGGGTTGTGATCTCCCTCAAATTCCTCATTTTGGCCATGGTTTTGATCCCTTCTCCTTGCTGGATCATTGTTTCCACAGTATTTAGATATTATGGTGTAGTAAATTACTAAAAGGAAAGCACTGAGCAGTATGCCTATAATGGCAATGACAAGGGGAGAGATTTTTGGACTTGAATTGTCATCAAGGAATTCAAGGGGAGGTGGAGGAGGGAAAATGATGTAGCACCATTGTGGACAGTATAAGCTACAAAATCCTTGAGAACAGTCTTTATTGTTCACGTATGGAATCCTAGTTTTTGGGGTGCCGAGTGATGCCATCACAAGCCTTACAAACTATAGGATTTTAAGCTATTAGCTGTTCTGACATGATGCACACATTCTAAAGTGAGAAGCAAATCATTTGGACCATTTGTACTAGTCCAAACAAAAAAACCTGAAAAACTCTTTTCACGACTGGGTGGAAGAAACAGTGAAACAATAAAATTATCGTAAGAATTGATTTGAAAATAATTTCATAAAACCAACGATATTGAGATGCTCTGAGAAAGAAAAGGAAAAGAAAAATTATACAGAGATTACCTTAGAAGTGTATTTGGACAGGATGGCTGGAGAGTTTCTTATTAGTAAATGATGAGATGCATATGAGCAAAATATCATGAACTGATGTTGCATTATCTATCTAGGTGAGGAGAAGACAGAACAACAAGAACAGAGAGAGTTCGAGTAATACGATTTTAAGAGACCACAGAGGAGAAGCCTGGAATTTGGAAGGGGAAGGGCTTACATGGAAAGCAAAGTAAAGAGTGTTGATTAGAATTCTTTCTTTTCTTTCTCTTCTTTTCCTTGTTCATCGCCTTTTCTTTTCTTTGCCATCTCTTTTTTTGTGGGGGAGATAATGGTTTGTTGACTAAGGAGGTGATGCTGGTTGGGGAATTCATTAAAGTAATCAATGCTTTTATTATTGTTCAAGACAGGTGCAGCAGGGATGAGCATGTAGCATGGAAACTCCTGTGTGAAATCTCATTTGCAATATTTAGTTTAAGTGAAAAATAAATTTAAATAAAATTTTAAGATATAATTTATATTATTTTAAATATTTATTTTAAATAAAAACATTTTAAACTTAAATCTTATATAATTACACTATTTTATGTTTAACTTTTATTAAATAAATAGGCTGTCATATCAGGGACACACGTCCAGTACCGCTTGTGAATTTTGCCAGTAAAGTTGAGTCCCATCGTTTCTCTTTCCCTCCTTGCAGTTGGCACACAACAAGGCCACAGAGAATTTCTCACAATGCAAGCTGATAGGATATTGCGATCACTATAATCCTTTTTCCGTTTCCTTTTTTTCCCCTTTCTTGTCCTATGGATTTAGAAAATTGAGTTTACTTGGAGAGGTGAAACGATTTGTAGTGTACTAGTGTGGGCAGGCTTTCCCTTGGCGAGATATGAAAGAGGGAAAGGGGCATAATTCAAGAGAATAGAATCTTTGTGGGGAGACCGAGACATGATTTTTCAATACACTGTAATGCTCCATTGTCTACTCTCAGAGCATCAAAGTGCTGCTTTGTGGACCCAAGCAAATGGTCTTTGAATTCCACTTGAGATGAGCATATATTCTCCCACCTGACTCGAGACCAACGTCTTTTTTCTTTTACAGTTCAACCGAGGTGACAAAGGCTTTCAGCAATAGCCAGGTCTAAGAAATCACAAGACAAGATTCAGCAACTAGTGCCTGTTGAGACTTGAGACACGGATTCATCGGCCATTTCTTCAAAAAGTACCAAGAGATCACTGTAAACTAACATGAAATTCAGTCCGTTCCTTGAGATAAAATCTCAGGGTAAAGATGCAGCAAATACTACTAGATATGCCATTGCATTAGCTCAGTTTCAAGTCAGTCGAACAAACTTTAATGAGTCATGTATGAGAACCAAGAGCTCTCTTTCTCTCTAACCAAGCAACCACCCCATAACCTAGGTGGACCTTTTCTCTTCTTTTCAGTACTTTCACTTTCTCAGCGGTCTACGCAGTACCCTTCTCCAAAGTCACACCCTTAATGACCTATAATTTACCCTATATACTTGCATGCTAATATTAGATTCTTAATCATCACACCTAATTTTCAGTTTGATGTAAAGCTATACACACATATCTAACTTCTCATCATGATATGATATCTAAAGAATAATATAAATTATATCATAAGATTTTATTTAATAATTTAATATTTTAAATTGAATTGATTTTTTAACATGATATTAGAGTCTTAATGACCAAGCGGTCACGAGTTCGAATCTCACCATCCCTTTTATTTGATAAAAATTAAATATAAGATAATATGAATCTGTGCAAGTTTCAAGCTCAAAAGCTAACAGCTTAAACTCTTAGGTTAAATTAATTCTTTGACAATTAGCAAAAAAACAAGTAAGGTATCTCAACAAATGTGGCTTCAGTGTCCTGTTTTCACTTTTGTAATAACAAAATGCTATGGAAAATGAATCCATCTCCTCTTTCTCTCCTCAACGTGTTCTGGATCATCAAGTGATCAACACAAAAATAAATCATGATGCTGACTAGGATCAAGATGGCATTGAACATCTCTAACCGGTAACCAACGCAAACAAGGGATGATATTATTTAAATTGAAATTATTGAGCTTAGAAAAGATCATCATTGAAGTTGACTGAAAAGGTTTTTAAAGAGTCGTCTGTGAACCAAGCACTCTCCCTGACCTACCAGCAGCCAACCACCCTGAACTTAATGGACGGCTTTTCTCTTCTTTATCACATTCTTAATCTCTCCCTCTCCACAGCCGCTCCATCTCTTCAACTTTAGTGGCCCATAATAGTCTTTAATTAATGCTTCAGACTACTCAAATTAAGACTGGATTATCTTGATCAATGTAGTCGGACATGAAGTTCGTAACGGGCCTCAAGTAAATATCCCATGATGCCCACAAGCTAACAACTAGAAGATATATACCTCCACAGATGTTGATTTTATCTCTCAACCATTTATTATTATCATTTTTTTTTCTTTGATGTGCCCTGATCTTCAAGTAAACAACGAAAATTAGCTACCAACTGCATCAAGATAAGCTTGAACCTGTACTGCGTGAAGTCCATCTTGAGATGGAGCACAAGATTCCAAATCAACTTGACGAAAAAGAAAATGATTTTAAAATATTAATAATATTGAAATCATAGTGTAAATAGAATCAGAAGGATGTAAATGATCATAACAGATATGAAACCATAACAAGAACGATTCTTGCATATTATCATACCAAGAAAAGGTTCGATGGTCTTTTTGTTATATCATATAGCTTATAAAAATCAGATGAATAAAGCATAATCATGAAAGTCCGATGACTTTGCAGCCTGGAACCGAATAACAGAGAAGGCTGTGAAGCAATCAACTCCCATAGGAACACTGATTCAAATGCAAACAAATAATGACAGTAATCTCAAGCTCCGGTGCAGTCAGAATCCAATCACAGCAAGTTAGCAGCAAAGGACGACATGGTTAAAAGCAAATGCTTGACAACAGCAGGAAACCCATAACAACACTCCTAGTAGCCAGGAGTTATATGAATGCCCTACGGGCATACTTTATCAAGTATGAATTGTTGAAACAGCTTTTACCAGCCCATCATCAAATCTTTCTCCTTTTCCTTTTTCTTGTTAAAATTCTAAACTACGACCTAAGCTAATCACACCCGGCCTACCTCTTAAAACTATATATATATATATATAGGTTTTCTCTGTTGTGTTCTTTTTATTAATTAAGAGTATTATAAATAATAGTGTGTATATAAGAACCAAAAAATATATATTTGGAAGTAGGTTAAAGTTGTGGATTAAGACTTATAGTCATTGAAATAGATCACTTAATTTCTAGATTTACAAAAACAAAAAAAATATTAAGCCCACTCTTGATTAATTGAAGAGTACAATTCACCCCTAATATTTTATGATTTTAAATTTTATTGTTTTTATTTAATATGTTACCAAAGAGTTTAGTGTATTTTTTTTTTAATAATTCTTAAGAATTTTTACAAATTTATGAAAAATAGTTTTTAATTACTAAAATTTAGTAGTTAATAACTGAAATTTATTTTGGAGAGCGAAAAATTTGTATAGTTTGGTTCTAAATGTTTCAATACACTAATATTAATTGATTTTTATATAGAATTTGAATATGTATAAGGTGTTTCATAAAGAACTTGATTTCTATATGAAATTGACTAATTTACTTATCTACAAGTAGGTGCAGTTAATAATTTTTGACAACTTCATTGTAATTATGCTTAGAATAATACTTTACTCGAAATTTAAAAAAAACAATTATTAGCCTTTTCATATTAAATTTCATAAAGTTATTATTTTAGACCATAATTATCATATGATGTACATAATTATTTTTGGTATTTAATTATTAAAAATAGATATTTTGTAAGAAAAACAGCAGGCTGAAATAACACGTTTATGGTGTTAGGTTATTCTCGAAGGGTGTTTTAAGGTCATTTAAGCCAGTGATATACTTAAGTTTTGATTACACTATAAATTAAAAACAAACTTATGTATTACATTGAGTATTAGTGAATATATAATTTATGGCGATTGTTATTGCTAGGTTGTCTCTAAGTTAATCTTGGATTTGTGCATCAAATAAGGAATTTGTTATTTATATGGTTAGTTATTTTGAGTTGGAAAATATATATTATGTGCTAAATGAGTTTTTTTATTAAAATATTTATTTTTTCATGAATTAAATAGACCATGCATGATAAATGATTTGTAAATAATGTAAGTGTTTTGCAAAAGTATGTATATGATTTTAAAAGTGTTTTAAATATGTTTTGTTTTTGCGAACCTATTTGTGGATTGAATATGAATTTGATTGACTATGCTTTCAACTCGATCTTTGAGGTTAAAACATTAGCACTTATAATTTATAAACATATTTATTTAGAATTTGATGCCTAGTCGTAAGATGGTTAGAGTAAATATAGTCCTTTGACTTTAAATATAAATATACAATCCATGTTTGGGTTTAAAATGATTGGTTTGAATTATTTAAGTTTATAAATGATTTTATAAGTTTGCTTTTGGTCTTTTAAAACCTTAGAAGTACTTAGGTTTTGGTATATTAAATGAATTGATTGTAAGCTATATGTATTAGTAAGTTTTGGCATGCTTGATCCTGCTAAAAAGATGAATTATTATTTATTAAGTGTGTGACCCTCACCTTTACTTCCTATTCATCTTCTCAATTTTTTTTCCAGATGGTTTGGAGAAAATTTAGAATATCAAGTTGATTGTTCAAAAGTTTATAGTTGATTTATAGACTTGAATATTTCAATAATATATCAATTTAGAATATCAAGTGGATTGTTCAAAAGTTTATAGTTGATTTATAGACTTGAATATTTCAATAATATATCAATTTATGATCTTAAACTTGTAGTATATTTGATTTTATTTGACTTTAAAGTTAGGTTATTTGATGTGAGAAGATATATATTGGGTTTAATTAATTAATTAATTAATCAAGATATTTTTTTTTTAATATGGTGTTATTTTTAGTATAATTTCTTAATTAGAGTTAAGATATACATAAATGCATGAAGAAGAGATCATTTGCGTGTTAGAGCCCATTTATTTTTGTGTTTCAAATGCACTTTAGAGAAAATTAAATTGTTTTAATTTTTTTCTTTGCTTCAATTTTTTTTTTTTTTGTGTTTTCAAATGGTTTTGATATACTGATATCAATAATAAATTTTAAATATATATATTATTTAGATATATTATTAACTAAAAAATATTTTAAAAAACAATCGCTATCATAATACTAAATAGAGTTTTAATAATAATATGCTTCAAGACCTCAAAACAAAGCTCCAGCTTGCAAAGACAAGCATTCTTCCTCATTTACTCAACCATGGGTAGTTTTAACAGGCATTTTATCTCTAACATATAAGCATGTTTGATCAACTAATATAGATGTCACAAAATGAAAGAAATTAAAAAGGGAAAGTAGAAAAAAAGATGATAGATGTAGAGGTCATGTTCCACCCAAAACAAAAAATAGAGAAGTAGCCAGTGGTAAGAGCTTGGGACTAAAGGGTTTGTTCCCTTGTGATTTCAAGTTCGAACCATATGCTTACTAATATGATGGTCACTGGAGGCTTACATGGTCGTTAACTTCATGACCCGTGTGATTAGTCGAGGCACGCGTAAACTGGATCGGACACCCACGTTAGTAAAAAAAAAAATATAGAAGCAATACATATAAAAAAAAGTGGTGGAAAAGAACTTTAAATTACTTTTTATTTAAAAAAACATTGAAATAATAATCTTTATTTGAATACTGGATTTGATTTAGCAATATAAAAAGTGGAAGGGACAATGTGTGATTCTTAGCGCTTAGATTTATTTGGTCTTCGGAGTTCGGATTTGCAATACAGTAACCTGGGCCACTGGCCAGAGTTAAGGCGTCTGTGTGATTGAGAGATGGAAAACGACTCCCATGGTGGGCGGGCCCAGAGGACGTAAGCCAAAATATTCCCTGAGCCCACACGGTGAATCTATACATGTATCAGGCGTAGATATTTTTATTGTTTTTATAAAAAAAACTTGAATATACAAGTTTTTTTAATGTATTTATGTAATTTAAAAATAAATAAATTTATATATATATAATAAAATAAATCAAAACTATGTGTAAATAAATAAATAAATAATCATTGACTATATCTAAAATTAAAACTTAAAAAATCAAGAGATATAAGTAAATTAAAATATTTAATCTAAAAAAAACATTTATCCTGTTATGTTTATTAAACTTATTAATTAAATTTTTTATTTAAGTAAACGATAATATAAATAGAGATACAAATTAAATTGATCAAATAAAATAAAAAGAAAAAAATATTATGTAAGACTAAACATATTAGAAATATTATGTAAAAATATTTTTTTATTTTCAAAAATAAAATTTATTCATATAAAAGATAAAAATAAATTATAAAAGAATCATAAAAACTTTTCATATTTAAATGAATAACTAGAAAAATAATTGTCAATTTAAAAAAAAAAACTTTCTAAACAAAATGAAAAAAAATAGATACTAATTTAAATATATAAAAAATTAGAGAAAAAACTATAAAAAAATTATTAATTAAAAATTAAAAATAAATATCCAAAGATCAAGCGTTGATGGGCCTAATCCCCCTAGTAACTCCTTAAAATAAATTTTGTTTACAAACAAATTTTTTAAAAGCAAAAATTAAACGATGCGTCATTTGATTTGTCCAGATTTAATCACCGAAAAATCAAGGCTTAAATGTTTGAACCCAAAAACTCTTTTTTCAACCAATTTTTTACCCAAAACACCATAGAAACCATGATAAATTTATTCATGACCTCAAAAAACAACTCCAAAAACCAAAATCAAACCGAATTCAAAAATCAACTCGAGCTCAGATTTATTTATTCACGAACTTTAAAGGTTAAAAAAAAATCTAATATGAACTCCTTTTATCAAATAAAACCATTTCACACAAATATCATCTGTTTTTTATTGCCTGAATCGATATCAATAATATTTTTCTCTTTCTATCACCGGAATCGAGCAACCTCTCTCTCCTCTCTCAACCAGGAACTAAAAAATAACAAAAATAAACTTTTTTACCAAAATTAAATAGGAAAAATATCGAGTTAATGAAATTGTATAATTTGCTTGATTTTTAAAATTCAAAGATCAAAATACATCTATTGCGAAACTTATGGCATGTCACCCATGTTTGATGTCTTTTTCATTTTTATGCTTTTTCTTTCAATCCCATCTTTTTATAAAAAATCAAAATCAATTGGTCTTTAATTATGACTAAATCATAAAAAAAAATATTAAATTTTGCATAGTCTATCCACGATAATATGTGAGTAGATAAACAGTCTAGCCTTGCACAGTGAAAAACCTATTCGCCTTTTAGATGAATACTTAACAAGTATAAAAAATAATGTCAGTCTTTTTAACAAGTTATAGAACGTTAAAGAATAAGAGAAGAAAACGCAAAACATTCAGCAGACTGAGAAGACCTTCATCACTTACATTCATGGACATGATTAAGAGTCCTCTTCCTGCTATACTTGTACGTTAATCAGCAATCCAAATAACATCAGGATCTATTTCTCTTCAAGCTGTACCTCGGAAGTTTCTTCCTCTTTCTTTTCAGTTCCAGATTCATCAGCCTTGTCTTCACTGAACTTTAGACGAATGGGCCGACCCATTAGTTCCTACAAGACAAATATCGAAAAGATCATATATCTGTCCCTGATGATTAATCAGCCTTCTGATATGTAGCCAAAAAAGAAGAAGAAGAAGAAGAAGAAGAAGAAAGCAAACATTTTGATGCACAAGCAAAAAATGCAAATGTAAATCTCAATAAGATGCAAATTATGCTTAGATGGAAATAAAAACTTCACTTTCTACAACTTGGAAAATCGACCATGAGTAACACCAGACCAAGGAAAGTTCAGGACAATTTTTTTCTTTTTTGTCCCAAGGTTAGAAATGTTAATTGATAAACTTACATTATTTTCATTGCCTTCATACTTGATTAAAAAAAAAAAGGAAAACTCCCAGAAGATGCACAGAAACACATGAATATGCTGGAACCAGTAATCTAAGAAGTCGAGAAAAGTAATAAAACCTGACAAATCTTTGCAAATAAATAAGAACAAGGAAACACGAGCAGAAAAAATTATGAATGAGTAGTACCCCCTCCCAGATTTCAAAGAATCCAAACCATATAAGATCTATAAACATCATACATGAAAGAAAGAACCATTCTTCAAAGCAACAACAGAAACAAGTACTACAGTAGCTCAAGCAAGTGATTGACATCTAAAGTAGTCAAGCTAAGACTACATTAACTTAACACATCCAGCCAATTGATATGACTAACTAGTATTTTGACCCAAGAAAAAAATTAAATGTAAAATGCTAACAGCATATTTACGTCCTACCTTTCCACTGAAAGCAGAAATAGCAGCCACTGCTTCCTCCCTTGTGGCAAATGACACAAACCCATACCCAGAAGATCTTCCTGCAGGGCCATCAAACACGACCCTACTTGAAACTGGGTTACAATTAGTGGAGAAAAATTCTCTCAAATGACTACCTCTCACTTTCCATGCAAGATTAGAAATATAAAGCTTATGGCGTGTCTCTCCTGCAGGGATATCTGCAGGAGTGCCTGGAAGGCGTGGAGAAGGAGGTCTCCTGAGTCGCTTTGCAAATTCCACCCTGATAATCCTCCCTGACACTTCCTGCAACAGAAAAAATCCTAAAAATCAAAAGCATGCATGTCTCTGGAAATATCCAGTATAATATGGAAAATGGTAACTAAGTTGTACACTATTTATGATAATCTACGATGAGCAGTGTTGAATATTGTCCAAAGTCATCAAACTAGCATTTCAAGGATTGGGAAAGGCATAAACAATGTACAGTAGAGAGATGGAGAAAGAGAAGGAAATCGACACAAAAGCTACTCAAGAAACAAGACATTCATTGATAACCATAACTCCCCAAAGCTTCAGGACTCTAAGCTTTAAAACATTTTGACTATCAGCGAGAAAACAACTCTCTCCTAACCATGCATGTGGGGGAGTTTGGCATTACTCCAAAGGATTAGTCAAGCCAAATGGTCTGTATCCCTACTTCATTTTTTTCAACAAAAAAAAAACTCTCCGAATCCAATAGAGCTACTGAAACCTCAAAAATAAGCAGAGGACACTGGCCATAAAGAATTTAAGTAGCTCCATTAAACAATGAAGATAGAAGTTTCTCTTAAATTAGAGCACACCAACCGCAGTCCGATAGATTGTCATACTTAGCATTCCTCCCAACATCAAATAACTCACCAGAAAACTTAATTGATAGAAATGAACAAGGAAAAAGTATCATCCTATTCCCTTAAAAGGGAAACTCATTTGAACCTGTCAACTAGAAGAAAAGTTATGTAATTTTGATTAAGAAATCGACTACCGGAAAAGTACACCAAAAATGCAACGCATACTATGATAACACTAAACAAAAGACAGTCTCTCAAGCTCCATCTGAAGTTAGGGAATCAAATCGCAAACAGAAAACAAATAGTAACAACTGAAAAAAAGAAAAGAAAAGAAAAGAAAGACACACACAAAAGGAAAGCAAAGAAAAGGGGCATACAAGAGAATTGAACTTATCAATAGCAGCCTGAGCTTCCTCCCCAGTAGTCATTGTCACAAAAGCAAATCCCCTACTTCTCCCATTCTTTTGCTTTATAATCTGCATTTCAACACATAAAAACAAAAACCACATTGGAAAATCCCTTAAATCAACAGTTAAAGACAGAAACTTTGGAAGGAAATTAAAGAACCTCAACATCTGATACAGTCCCACATTGGCCAAAAAGGTCCTTGATATCAACAACAGAGAAAGACCAGGGCAAATTAACCACAAAAAGCTTTCTTTTTAGGTTTGCTTCCTGTATTTCTTCTTCCTCTGGTGTGATCTCCACCGTTACTTCTTGTACAGTGGAGCATAGTTGAAAGCAGAGGCTTTTACTTCTTGGGTGGTTTTGGGTGAGGGAAGGCTGAGGGAAATTGTGGGAAATGAGAGGGGTAGGATTGGAAATGTGGAGGTTTAAAGAGAGTGGTGGTGATTTGGGAGATAGGAAGAATCTGGAGTAAGAAGGATGATGGGTTGAGAAGAAGGAGAGTGTTGCTGCTTCTAATATTGATGCCGCCATTGCGAAGGTTAAGATGATGATAATAAAAAAAATAAAAACATTTTAGATGGGCGAGGGAGAAGATAAGAGAAAAGGAAAATATTATTTGTTTTTTCTTTGTGGATAATGTGACGACGGTGACGTCTACTCTACTCTGTTTCTCGCTCGGGGTACTTTTGCGTTCTTCCTTTGATCTTGACACGAATGTTGAATGTTCCATATTTAGTTCATCCTAAAGTATTGTTTATGGATCAAACTTAAAGTTAGAGAGTAAATTATTGCTACGACTTGGGTGTGTTTAATTTGTTCTATCGTTTTGTTATTAGATTTTTTTATTTATTTTTGTGTTTTAAAAGTATTTTTAAAAAAATTAAATTTTTTTATTTTTTTCTTTGCTTCAAATTAATATTTTTTTGGTGTTTTTAGATCATTTTGATGCGCTTATATCAAAAATAATTTTTAAAAACTAAAAGAAATATTATCTCGATATATTTTTAAGTAAAAAATATTTTGAAAAACAACCATAACCACACTCCTAAACAGAAATGAATATCAATAATGGTGGTTGCAATTTTGGAATGAAAGACCGATTTTTTTATAATTGTGTTCTTGT
>Ga0307515_10006785_pt1 | contig 22777 bp, 4 predicted proteins | sample 17_EM_MG_FD_194513 | JGI IMG/M metagenome (GOLD analysis project Ga0307515, IMG submission 194513) | Populus trichocarpa ectomycorrhiza microbial communities from riparian zone in the Pacific Northwest, United States - 17_EM | ecosystem: Host-associated > Plants > Roots > Unclassified | place... | reverse complement strand
ATCCTATAGGCTGCATGCGCATTATTGTACGTATTATAATACAACGGATATAAAAAAAAAAAAAAAAAAAAAATTAGTCTAAGGTATTTTACTTCTATAACTAAGAATTTACACTTCTTTAAATTAATATAAAGTTCTACGTCCCTAAGGCGCTCTAAAACCTTTTAAACGTGCTTAGTATGCTTTAAAGGGTTATTGCTATAAATAAGTATATTGTCCAGGTACGTAGAGTAGAAGTTATTAAGGTAATCTTATAAGGCGCTATTAATATAGCTTTAAAAGGTGCCTAGGCCGTTATATACACTAAAGGGCATAATAGTATATTTAAATTGGCCAAAGCGTAATATAAATGCAGTTTTTTATTTATTACCTTCCTATATTTAGAGATGGTTAAAGGCGGCGATAATATTAAGCTTAGTATAGATTTTAGCTTAACTAAGCCGCTTAAAAGTCTTATATATAAGCGGTATAAGGTATTAGTTCTTAATTATAATAGCATTAAATCCTCTATAGTTAACGCAGAATTAAATACCTCCTTTTAGCTTCTTAGTAAGAAGAATAGGGGCGGCTATTAGGGATATACTAGGACGAATAAACCATTTATTAAGGTGTTTGTTAATATCCTTTTTTATATTTAAAAGTTTATCTTTAGATATTAGGTAAAGTCTCTTATAAGATAGCATTTTTCCTTATTTAATATTAATGGTATAGTTATTAGGTTAATATAGAGGGAGTATATCTACGCCCTTTTATAAGCATATATTAATAAAGTTATAATACCTTTTAGGGAGGAGCTTACGGAGTTCCTTATTAGTAAGTCCTTTTTTAAGCTTTATAAACTTCTTATAGTCTAAAGATAAAAGTCCATAGAGTTCCGCAGGGGAGTTATCTTCTAAAAGGTTGACTATATCTATTCTATTACTATAGAGGACTTAGTTTTATTTTTTATTAAGCTTATATAGTTGTAATTAGGAAGCTATAGTAACGGTTTAGCCTTTTCTATATACTATATAGTAGAAGGCCATAGCGCTTATATAGTAGTAGTTAGTTATAGGTAGAGTAATAAGGGGTTCCTTAGGTTAATATCCTAAGAAGTAAATAGAGGCGGCTAGGCTATACCCTAGGCAAGTCTCTCTATAGCATTTAGAGTTAAAAGTTACTTTTCTCTTTTTCTAGTTAATAGTGGGGTGGTATTATTGAAGCTAGTTTATTTTAAGGATAAGAAGGTAGTTAGTAAGTAGAATAATATAGGCCTAGAGCTCTTCCTAGTGCCTATTTATATATAGGTAAAGTTATACTATATAGGTAATCTTCTAGATAGTATAACTACTGTTAGTAAGTTATAGGGCACGGGCTTTAATTAGGGGTAAGGTAGGTAGGTTATAAGTATATATAAATTAAGTATCTATAAATTTATTAATAGCTTTATAGTTAATTATAGAACTGCTTTTATATTATTTTTTAGTAGTAGTTCCTATTATAGGTAAAACTATCTATTTCTATCCGTTTATCTTTACTAAGTTATTTATTAAGTAGGTCGATATATAAATCCCTCTATTATTAGGGTGTCCTAACCTACGACTTAGGGCTAGGATTTAGCGTTTTCCGTTTCTATATCTAACTTTACTACTATTACTATATCTTTACCTTATATGGTAGCGGTATATAGCGATATATTTAGTGTTTAGGGGATTAGGTTAGGTATTAGGCGGCAGCTACTAAACCTAGCCATTAGGTAGTTTAGGTTATCGTAATAGTAGCCTTTTTAACGGCATCTATAGCAGCGTCCTAGTTTCTAAAGTAGCTCGCGTTAAAAGTTTTTATAGAAAGGTTAGTATAGAGAGGTCGATATTAGCTCCGGTGGTACTTAAGATAATAGGCGTTAGTGGCTTAGTATATATAGGTTTAATAAGCCTAGATAGCTTCTATAAAGAGGCCTTTAGGTAAGGGTTAGCAGTGGCAATCTAATTTAGTCGTCGTTTAATTTTCTATAGGACTACTACTATATTATAAATATTGTTATAGTTATAGCTGGTAGCTGCGTAACTAAGGTAATAAGTAACTTTTTCAAGGAGATCCTTTTAGTCTTTAGTATTGTCTTAGGTAAGAGCTTTAGTATATTCTTAGAATTTAATATAGAACTCGTTAAATAATTTAGTAGGACTTATTTTTAGAATATATAGTTTAGCTTAGCTATTGGCTAGTAGGTTGTAGTTATAGTATATTAGGTTAAGATTATTAAGGACCTTTTAGTAGGACTGTTACTTTTAAGAGCTATTAGTTTCCTATTAGGCAAAAAGTCTATTAAATAGTATACCCTTTATTTGCCCAATAATATAGGCAATCTTAATATCTTTTATAGGAAAAAGGTAGGTACTCTAGGTTAGTTTCTTGTAAATTTATATCTTCTAGTAGCTATATTCCTTATAGTCTCCCTAAAAAACTAAGGGATTAGGGTAACGTATATTAGACCCTATAGTAGCAGCTTAGTTTTAATTATTATAGCTTTTATTATCGCCGCTCTAGTAGGGGTTCCTATTAGGTAAAGCTGCTTAGCGCTAATCCTCTGTTAAGTATTAAGTAGGTAAGGTTACTAGGGGCGTAGAGACTTAGGTAGCATTATATACAGTAAAGAGGTATTTAGTATTATTATAAATATGCTTATTAAGCTAAGATTATAGATATTTAATTATGCCCTCTTTTTTAGTAACCATAGTAATAAGTATAATCTTAGCCTTCTTTAACTATTAGATATCGCGTTTAGACATATAAAGGTTGTCTTTAGTCTCTTAGCGCGTATTATTAGTAAATATCTTATAAGCTTATAGGTCTTAGATAATGTCGCAATCTTAGGTAATATATATCTTAGTTATAATAAAGCCTTATAGATAGAGCTATAGTAGACTTATTATTAGGCCTAGTATATAGGTAGAGATTAGTTAATAACGTAAATATAACTTAGTAGAGTAGTTACCTAATAGATTAACTCTAATTATATTCTAAGATTTACTACAAAGAGAAGAACTACTTAGGTAGGGACTGTAGTCCTTTAAATATATAACTATACTCTTAAGAAATCCTCCTTATACGTAATATACGTGTTATATATATTATATGTAGACGTTTTCTTTATACACTGCGTATACTATATACAATATTATATAACCTTAGTTACTATTCCTTATTATATAGCTCCACTACTTCTATTTTAAACTATGCCTAAATTAACTAACTAGCTTCCTTTGACTCCTCTTTAAGTAGTTATAATATTATACTTAAAGCGTCCGTAACACTATCTCCCTCCTCTTTATCTTTATCCTTAAAGATTTAAAATATCTTTAAGTTATTTATTAGAGGTGTAATATCTATATTATAGACGCTTTAAGTATAATATTATAACTACTTAGAGAAGAGTTAGAAGAAGCTAGTTAGTTAATTTAGGTATAGTTTAGAATGGAATTGGTAGAACTATATAACGAGGAATAGTAGCTAAGGTTATATAATATTATACGCAGTATATAAAGGGAACGTACGTATAATATATACCACACGTACTTTATATATAAGGAGGATTTCTTAAGAGTACGGTCGTGTATTTAAAGGACCATAGTCCCTACTCTAGATAGTTCTCTTCCTTATAGTAAATCTTAGAATATAATTAGAGTTAATCTATTAGGCAACTACTCTATTAAGTTATATTTACGTTATTAACTAATCTATACCTATATACCTAGCCTAATAATAAGTCCACTATAGCTCTACCTATAAGGCTTTGTTATATATTTACTACTAAGGTTATAGTAAAAGAAGTTAAATAATATGCCACTAAAAGTAGCTACTATAATACCGTTAACGGCAGCAACTATATTAAGATTAGGTAACGATACTAATATAATAAATACTAACTTACAACTAGTTACTATTAGATAACTATAAGAAATAGTTAATTAATTAATAGATAATAATAGAATACTTAAAGAGAGGATTACGGGAATTAGAGCAGTAAAGGTTAAGTTACCTTCTATTAAGCGATTCTTAGGGAAGAAGTTAAAGCTTAAAGGATTCCTTACGTAAATGTATTTTAAGGTTATATAAAAAGGAGCTAAACTAAAAATGCCTATAGATTAAGTCGCTTACGCAGGATTATTCTTAATGGGAAGAGCGCTGAAGTAGTTTAAATCTTGCCTTACTGAGATATAGGAGTATAGTATAATAACAACTAACTAGGAGGTTTAGTTTATATTCTTAAGTTAAAATAGGTTTACGGAACGCCTAACGTAAATATTTAGAGACTTAGAGGCAACTACTATAGTAAAGAGAAAGCTTTAAAACCTAGTATAGAAGACTTTAGAAATTAAGTATATAACGCAGTTTTAAATATTAGCGATATAGGTTGAATAAAATAATAGGGCGCTTATAGTATAGTATAAGTAGGGACTTAAGGCTAAAGTTTAGGACGTAATTATTCTAATAAAAGATGCGGATACTTTTAGGAATTTAATTAATTAAGTAATTAAGATTAATAATAGGATCTATTAGAGAGAATAGGCTAAAAAAGGTTAGAATAGAGTTCTATAGTTATATAAGGCGTAAGGTACGCAATAATAAAGTTAAAGCTAAAGTTAAAAACTATGGTATAGCGCAGAGCTAATAGACTTAAGTAATACTAAAGAAACTAAGAAATAAAATAAATAATTATGGAAACCTAGAGGATAAGAATTAAGCAATTAAAGATCTAAGGAGTAGAGGCTAAACTAGGGATTTTAGTAGCAGAAGATGTTTAGGCGGACTTTATAGTAAGAAAAATAGTTTAAAAAAGGAGCTTATATAAATTATAGAAAATAGGGTTATTACGTTAAAGACTATAAAAGTAGATAGAGTTACTACGCAGTAAAAGGGATAAGATTATTAGACAATATATATATATATAAAGGGATAATAATATACTATAAGGAACAAAAGAATATTTAATTAGAAGTTTTACATTTTGTTATAATAATGTATACTAAGTTTATAAGGACGCTAAGTATAGTATAAGCTATTAGCTATAGGAGCTAAAATTAATAAAGTTTAGAGGAATTAATAAACTAGTTTATAGATTGGATATTAAGGATAATAAATTTAATAAAGGTAAAATATTCTGTAATAATAAGGTAATAAAGGCAGCTTACTAGGAGCGTGTAAACCTCTAAGATGTTATAATAAAGGTAAAGGATAATTCTACTATAGAATAAGGAACATTAGTAGGGATTAAGACCCTACTAGATATAATATCTATTGCTTTATAAGACGTAAAAGAAGTAGGACAGTAAGCTACTTTAGTACTTAATAAAGGTAAAAGGCTAAAAGCTTAAGACTCTTAAGATAAGATATAAGATAACTAAGATTCTTAAGATAAGATAAGGTAAGCTTAAGGACCTATAATAGATAAAAGCTAATAGAGCAGAGTAGTAGCTTAGTTTAGTAATATATAAATAAGTTTAAGACAAAGTTTCCTAAAGATATAAGATTTTTAAGACGAGATAAGTGAGATTTAAGACTCTTAGGATAAGATAAGAATACTAAGTAAGCCTAGTTAGACTAAGGCTAAAGCTAAGCTTAAGATAGAAGCAAGCTTGGGATTAAGAATCTTAAGGGATTAAGATTTCTAAGTATAGATAAGGACTATTAAATAGATTAAGAAGTAAGAAGACTTTAAGGATCTACTTATAAGGCAAAAACAAAAAAAAACTATAACTAAGTTTAGAGCAAGAATTATTATATAGCAAAATTAGAAATTAGATTAAAGGACTAATATATTAGGTTGTACTAAGGATAAAGCACCTATATAAAGAATTACAAATAGGCTAAAAGTAGGCATACTAAGAGCTAAGTGGCTTACTAAATTAGAAAATAAAGAAGATTTTAAAATCCCTATTAGATTTAAAGAATAGTATATAAAAGATTATTATAATATAGTAATAAGAAGATACTTCCTTACGGACGAGCTATATATACTCTAGTAGCTATACTAAAGATAGTATAGGCAAAGGCACAATAATAAGTAGGAAGATTTCTATATATAGTTAGACAAGAAAGTTATTTAGGATTACCCTATTACTAAAAAGGTAATAAGTTATATTAAAGGAGCCTTAATTATAACGTTAAAGGATTTAGAGAAATAATTAGAGTACTAGAGAAGTAAAAGGCGTATCTTAGTACCTATAAATAAAGTTATAACGTTTAGATTAATATAATAGAGGTTTAAGCTTAAGGATAAAGATAAGTTAAGAGTTAACCTAAAGCACCTAGTATATTATACGTTATTATAGATCGCGTGCGTGGATAATATATATAACATATATAAGAATCTAAAGAAAAAGAATTAGAAATACCTATAAGAATATATTAGATAGCTAAAGAATAGAAATATAAGAACGCTAAGTATATATATAAATAGTACCTAGTAGAAGTTTAAGAATAGGGAGACTTAATACTTTAACTAGAAAGATTCCTTACGGAAGAATGCCTAGATAGATAATAGTAGTAGAAATGCCTAGAGAATATATATCTATAGTATATTAAGGATAAAAAGTGAATTAAGTATTAGCTAAAGTGTAAGCTAAATGCACTAGGATTAAGTAGCTAATAGTTAGGAAAAGTAGAGGCCTACGGGACTAAAGGGAGCTAGTAGTAAAGCCTTAGACCCTTAAAGGAATTTAAGGATAATACTTAAATTTATAAATTAAATGGTAAGATTAGAAGTTTAAAGCGCTAATAAATAGTAGAGTAATAAGGAACTATATCTTATTAGTAGTAGTTAAAAGAATGGGACTATCTTATAGGCAGAAAGAATAGCCTTACCTATTAGTTATAATTTTAGGAGATCTGATAACCTATAGAAGAGGGATTATTAACCTTAAAATAGGACCTATATAGTTAACCATTAAAGGGAGATAAGTTAAAATATCTTTTAATATTCTACTATTAGAATAGGATAAGGTAGTATTAGGAATGCCTTAGTTATAGGAATATAACCTAAAGATTAATTAGATTATAGGATAGGTTAATATTAGAGATACTTAATAACGTAAAACGTAATAACAAACTAAGATAGTATAGTACTAAGTCAGAGTGATATATAAGGAGACTAAGCGAGGCTTAAGTTATATACTAAAGAGATATTATAAGTATAGCAGGAAGCTATAGAGCTTAGAAAGTAAAAAGCTAGTAGATTATATAGTATAGAACTATAAGATAAAGTTAGAACTAGGAATAAGTCTAAGGTTTTTTTTAACCTATAAGCTTACTAAAGAATAGTTAAGGGCACTTAAAGAGTTTATCTAAGAAAATCTATAAAAAGGATATATTAGACTATTGTGGTTATTAGTAGGATATCTAGTACTATTTATACTAAAGAAGAATAGAAAACTTAGACTATATATTAACTATAAATAGTTAAATAGTATTACTTAAAAGGATAGGTATCCTTTATTTTTAATTAGCGAAATCTAAAATAGGATAGGTAATACGTAAATCTTTATAAAGATAGATTTAAGATAGGCGTACTATTAAATTAGGATTGAGGAAGGGGATAAATAAAAAGTAGCTTTTAGATTAAAGGAAGGACTATATAAACCATTAGTTATATAATTCGGATTAATAAATGTACTAGTAACATTCTAGAAATAAATTAATAGTATATTAGGGGAACACCTTAATAAGTTTATTATGGTATACCTTAATAATATTATTATCTACTCTATAATAGAGGAAGAATATAACAAATATATTAAATAGGTATTAAAGAGACTATAAGAAGAATAGATGCAAGTAGTAATTAAGAAATGTAAGTTCTTTACCAGAAAGACTAATTTTATTAAATTTATTATTAAACTAAGTTATATTAGTATAGACCTAAGGAAGATAGAAGCTATAGTAAATTAGTAAGAACTAGAGAATGTAATATAGTTAAGGTTATTTTTAGGGTTTTGTAACTACTATAGAAGGTTTATAGCATAATAGTTAAAGAATATTAAACCCTTTACTAGGCTTATAAAGAAAGAAGAAGAATAAATATAGGGGGACAAATAGAAGAAACTATTTAAAGAATTTAAGGAGTTGTTTACCTAGGAACTAATCTTTAAAATTTACTAATTAGGACTAGAGACGGACGTATTAGATTATATACTAGGAGTATATTTACTATAGAGATATAAGAATATAATGCATTTAGTAGCATACTATAGTTATAAGATAATACTACTAGAGTTAAACTATAACATTTATAATAAGGAGTTATTAGGTATAGTTATAGCACTAAAAAAATAGAGAGCGTTCTTATAAGGTATAAAGAAACTATTTATAGTTAAGATAGATTATAAGAACCTAATAGGGTTTCTAATAATAAAAGAACTTAATTATAAATAAGTTAAATAGGTAGAGATGCTTACAGAATACTATTTTAAAATTTAGTATATTAAAGGAACTAAAAATGCAAGAGCAAATGTACTTAGTAGAAAGGCTAAACTATAGAATAATAAGAAACTATTAGGAGTAATGCTACGTAAAGATAAAGACGGGCTAATTAGGTATAATTACCCTAAGCTAATAGTAACTTAAGAAGATAATAAACTAGAAAGAGTCTATAAGATACTAGGAAGCTTTTAGGTATAAAGAATTCTAAAAGTATAGCTAGAAGATTTATAGATAGATATATATAAAAATTAAGAAGTAAAGTATATCCTAAGAAGCATAGTAGAGTATTTTATAGAAGATTTCTATAAGGGAATAACTTAAGGGCATAATAGTGTAAAGACTTTAGGAAGAATATATTATTAACGGAATCTAGGGCATAGCTAGAAAAGTAATAAGAGAATATTTAGATTGCTAAAGGAATAAACTAATAAGGCATAAGCTATATGGAGGGCTATAACCTATTAAAATACTAAAGAGACTATGGGAGGTTATATTATAGGACTTTATTATTAAGTTGCTAAAATTAAGAGATCCTATTACTAGATAGAAGTATAATATAATCCTTATAATAGTAAATAAGTTAACTAAATAGGGCTATTTTATAGCATATATAGAAGAAATCTTAGTGGAAGATGTCGCTAAAATCTATGTTAAAGAAGTATTTATAAGACATAGAGTACTAAGCAAGATTATATTAGATAAAGATCTAAGATTTATAGTAGCATTTTAGGAGGTATTCTTAGTAGAATAAGGAATTTGAGTAGTAACTTCTATCGCGTATTACCTATAGATAGACGGCTAGATAGAAAGATTAAATTAAACGCTAGAATAGTATTTAAGATATTATATTAATCACGCGTAGAATAATTAGGTATTGTTACTACTAGTTATATAGTGTATATATAATATAACGCTATAAGAAGGAATAGGCATATTACTATTTAAGGCAAATTATGGATATAAGCTAAGAATATTATTGTTACCTAAATAAGTAAAGAAAATAAATAGTATAGCTAAAGAAAGAATAAAGATACTAATAAATCTTTATATAGACCTTATAGAATCAGCAAAGAGAGTATAAAAGAGAATAAAAAGGTACTATAATGCTAAGATATTTAAGGGACTAGATTTTAAGGAGGGAGATAAAGTATAGCTACTATATAAAAATTTTAAGTATTAATAACTAAGTAAGAAGTTAGACTATGTTAGACTAGGACCCTTTAAAATTATATAAAGGATTTTACCGGTTATATATAAACTAAACCTACTAGCTAGGATAAAGATCTACCCTATATAGTATATTGTAATACTAAAGCCAGTATATAGGAATATTAAGCCACTAGTCTATAGGGTAGACATATATAGAGGATAAGAGGAAGATAAATAGTAAGTTTTAAGGATTATTAATTATAAGGATATTAACGACAAAATCTAGTATAAGGTTAAGTAGATAGGCTACACTAAAACTACTTAGGAGCTATTAAAAAATTTAAAAAATGTTATAAAAAAGGTAGAGGAGTATTAGAGGAGATTAGGTTAGGAAGTATTAATAAAGAAGAATCGCTAAAGAATAAGTTGCCTAAGGGGGACCTAAGAAAAGCAGTTACCAAACTACTTAGATTTATTTCCTTCTCTACTAAAAGAGAATCCGTTTTTTTATTACTAAGTTCCTATAAACCCTATTCTATAAGTCTCTACTCCTTAAAATAGACCTTTTTATAAACCTTCTTAAGACGGAGTAACTAAGTAGACGCTGTAATATAAGCCTTTAGGGCCCTCTAGGTAATATTTAGACGATATGTCGCGGACCTTAGGGGGTCGTGCGTAACTCAAGGTTATGCCAAGCTTAACCCGGACCTCCGATACCTTATTAGGTCCCGCATTTTATTAGCACGTAGCATTTACTATTAACCCTTTATTCATGCAGCCGTATATTTATTAATCTATTATTTATAGGTTTAATAACCTAATTGTATAGGAGGTTTAGTCTTAGTATACTAATTAGAGAGATAATATAATCCTTAAATTACTAGAAAAAGAGGAATACTCTAACCTTTACTATTAATATAAGTAATCGTTATTGCCCACTCTTAATTACCTAGCTATACTACCTTACCTTTACTACGTTAATCGGCGCGTATAACTAATATTATAGCGTAAATAACGCCCATTATAAAGCCCGTTTCGTCAAAGTTATAGAAATTGCAATCTAGAATCCCATATTTAGCCTTTATATTCTATATTAGTTAAAACCATACGCTAATAAGCTCTAGATCTTCGCATAAGGCCCTTTAGAAGTCGTAGACACGATTTAAACGCATCTTTAACTCTAGGCGGCGTTGTACGAATCGATAAGCCTAGAGCTTTCTGACGCGTCGTGCCGCAGGCGATTTAAAGATATAATTTACCATATCTTTTATACCAGCCAATCTAGGCGCAAACCCTCTTTTATCTATATTGAGTATATATTAAATAATTACCTCTTCTTCCAATTTAGTTAAATTATAACTTTCCGATCAGCATTCGCTACGAGGAGGTCGGCCGTTAATTTTATCAGTTAATATTAAATAAAGTACTCTATATAACTCTGCAGCTTTATAGCGATTTATTTTTTTAGACGATCGGATAGCTTTAATAGCTAGAATAATTCGTGCTTCTTGGGTTTAAGTTTCCATTAATAGTTGTAGAAAAAACGCGTGTTAAAGTTTGAGGTATGGGGTGGTCGGAAAATTAATGACTTATTAATATTCACGACTTACTAATAAACCACGTTATAGCTTTATTATAGTTACTATATATAGTTAGTAGTAATTAGATATTACGGCACTGACCTGACGCGTTGTTATGGCTCGGCTAAGTACGCGTATACACTGCACGGATTTGGCACGGACCTAACCCCTAAGCAACACGTATATATACCGCCTTCTCCTATATATAGATCCTTACACGACATCGTCGTCAATTATACATTGTCACAGTTGCCTTGTACCTTGACCCTCTATATATACTGTGATATTAAATAAAATTAAATATATAATAAAATCTACTTTTTTTTAAAGGGGAAGTAGAAGTTAGTTATACTTATTATTACAGCTAGCAATACCGCAGAAGCGATCTAATAGATTAAGCAACAATATAGGGCTATATTGTAAGTAGACTAAGGTAAGGAGCTATAAAAGGTAGCGGGTATAGACTATATATATAAAAGGGGGCGTTAAGGCCCTAGGGCCTTAGTACTATATAACTATATAATATTGCAGATTACTAATCGTCATATTTATAACTGTAATAACTAAAATAACTCTTATATATAGGTATATATATTTACTATAATTACTATATACAATTGGTAGTGATTTAGTAAGCTTATATACTAGAGCGAAATAATTTTTTTTTAAAGGGGAGTAGAAGTTAGTCGTATATATTACTATATATAGCTATAAGTATAATTAGCTTTTACCCCCCTTTAAAAAAAGTAGATTTTACTATATATTTAATTTTACCTAATTACTATTAATTGTATATAGTAATTATAGTAAAACTATATATTTAATTATAAAAACCTTACTTTTAGTAATTAGCCTTCCTTTATAGTATTATAATCTTTATTAAATATTATAAGGTTTTTACCTCTATAATATTATTAAATATTATTAATAATTATAAAAATATTATTATTATATTTATATTTTAGCAGCTATAATAAAAATATAATTTAAAAGGGAAAAAAAGTATATATTTTTAATTTAATTCTTTTAATTCTTTTAGCTAATTAAAGTAATTCTCTTAATTAATTAAGGCAATTCTTTAGAGTAATTAAAGAGGCCTTTATATATAGCTATAGCCAATATACTATAATTACTATATATAGTTAGTGGCAATTAAGCGAAATTAGATATATAGCGAAATCTACTTTTTTTTTAAAGGGGGGTGGAAGCTATAGTTAATTGCATAACCAGCTTCACCCCCTCCTTTTGGTAAGTACTACGAGATTTTAAATTCGGTACGCGTATTTAATCTCGCTTAGTTGCCACTAACTGTATATAGTAATTGTAGTAAAGCTATATACTTGGCTATAAGAACCTTTGCAATCCTATAGTGTCGTAATCTTTATTAAATATTGTAAGGTTTCTACCTATATAATATTGCCAAATTTTATCGACTTCTCTGTAGAGATAGTATTATATTTACGTTTTAGCGGCCATAACGGAGGGCGTAGTTAAGGGGGAGAAGAAGAAGCGTACATCTTCAATTTAATTCTCCTGGCCAACTAAGGCAATTCTTTTAGGCAACTAAAAAGGTCCTTACGTATAGCCACAGCCGTTTACTACAATTACTATATATAGTTGGTGGCAATTAGGCGAGATTAGATATATATACTGAATTTAAAATTTCGTAGCACTCGCTAAAGGGGGGGGTAAGATATTATGCAATTGACTATATAGCTATAAGCGTGACTAACGTCTACCCCCCCTTAAAAAAAGAGTAGATTTTGCTTTAGTATATAGGCTTACTTAACCACTACTAACTGTATATAGTAATTATAGTAAATGCCTATAGCTATATATAGGGGCTATTTTAGTTATTTAAAAGAACTTTTAATAAATATAACTATTTTTTAATAATAATTTTTTTTTTTACTTATACTTGTAATAAAGCCTTATAGGAAATACTACGGTAAACTTGTTAATGGGCTAGGTATATAGGTAACGTTTAACAATTAATAATGTAATAACTGGTAGAGTAGTTGCCTAATAGATTAACTCTAATTATATTCTAAGATTTACTATAAAGAGAGAACTATTTAGGTAGGGACTGTAGTCCTTTAAATATATAACTATATACCTAAGAAATCCCTTCGCTATATAAGGTATATAAGGTATATATAACCTTAGTTACCATTCCTTATTATATAGTTCCACTAGTTCCATTTTAGACCGTACTTTAATTATTTAATAGGCTGCTTCCAACTCTTCTCTAAGTAGTTATAATATTGTACTTAAAGCATCTATAATACTATCTCCCTCCTCTTTATCTTTATCATTAAAGATTCCTAATATCTCTAAGTTGTCTACTAAAGGTATAATATCCTGATTAATTTGGTTAATATTATTACTTATAATACCTAAGGCTCCTTCCTCTACTTCCGCTAAACGTTAGTCTCACACTATTGCGTCTATACTATTGCTGGGTAAAATTATACCTTCTTGTTCTTGTTGTGTAAAAGAGGGGTTAATCTATATTGTAATTACGTCGCCTATTAATTAAAAACTATCCTCTTATACTAAGTATACGCAAGTGAACATACAATTGTCCTACGATATTTAATTTATATTTAATGCGGAATGTATATGCTTAATTATTCTAAATAGCCGCCTAGTTCCTTAATTGATTTATCTTAGGATCTTAAGTTTAATTAGCTACTGCTAAGCCAAATACCAAATTATTAGAGGCCTTGGCTAATATTTACTAGCTTTAGTATAATAATAAACTTTATCTTGCCTATATTTGTAACAAAGAGCGCTAAGCTCTTAAAGCTTGTTGGAATGCTTATACTTATCTACTTTATCTTAAGAAAGTCTATAAGAAGGTTTATTTAAAGGAGTAGAAACTTATTAAATAGGGTCTATAGGAACTTAGTAATAAAAAAACGGATTCTCCTTAAGCAGGGAAGGAAATAACTCTAAATAGTTTAGCAATTGATCCTTCTATGTCCCCCTTAGGTAATTCTTTCTTTAGTAACTCTTTTTTATTAATACTTCCTAACCTAATTTCTTCTAATACTCCTATACCTTTCTTATAGCGTTTTTTAAATTGTTTAGTAGCTTTTAGGTAGTCTCCTTATAGCATATCTACTTAACTTTATACTATATTTCGTTATTAATATCCTTATAACTAATAATCTTTAAAACTTCCTATTTATCTTCCTCTTGTCCTCTATACATATCTGCTTTATAAATTAGTGGCTTAATATCCCTATATGCTGGCTCTAGTATTTACGATATACTATATAGGGTAGATCCTTATTTTTTCTAGTAAGTTAAGTCTATATATAACTTCTAAGATCTTTACCTTAACTATAAATGGTCCTAATTTAATATAGTCTAATTTTTTGCTTAGTTGTCTGCTCTTAAAAATTTTATATAGTAGCCACACTTTATCCCCCTCCTTAAGATCTAGTCCCTTAGATCTCCTAGCATTATAGTACCTTTTTATCCTTTCTTTTACTAGTTTTGCTATATTTTTAAGGTAATTATAAAGACTTATTAATGTTATTATTTGTTTTTAAGCTGTGCTACTTATCTTCTTTACTTATTGTGGCGATAATAATGCCCTATGCTTATAACTATAATTTGCCTTAAAGGGTAATGTTCTAATCCCTTTTTATAGTGTTATATTATATATAAACTATATAACTGGTAATAACGATACCTAATTATTTTATGCATAATTAATATAATGCCTTAAATACTATTCTAATATCTAGTTTAGTCTCTTCGTTTAACCGTCTATCTATATATAATATACAGTTAACGTTACTACTTAAACCCCTTATTTTGCTAAAAATACTTCCTAGAATACTACTATAAATCTTAGGTCTCTATCTAATATAATCTTTATTAGTGCCCTATGTCTTATAAACACTTCTTTAATATAGATTTTAGCGACATCCGCTGCTGAGATTTCTTCTGTATATGCTATAAAGTAGCCCTATTTAGTTAACTTATCCACTATTATAAGGATTATGTTATACTCCTAGCTAGTAATAGGATCTCTTAATTTTGGCAACTTTATAATAAAGTCCTATAATATTATCTCTTATAGTTATTCTAGTATTTTAACTGGCTATAGCCCTCCATATAGCTTATGCCTTATTAGTTTATTTCTTTAGCAATCTAGATATTCCCTTATAACTTACTTCGCTAAGCCCAAGGTTCTTTAAATAATATACTCCTCTTAAAGTTTTAACACTAAGCCTATAGCTCTATTATGTCCTTTTATTATTCCCTTATAGAAGTCTTTAATAAACTCTTCTATAATTCCCCTTGGGATATATATTACTTCTCTATTTTTATACTATTCTAAGTCTGGATCCTTATTCTGCGCCTCTTAAATCCTTTAAAACTATACACTCTTAGGTATCTTATAAGTCTAACCCTCTTCTTATATTACTATGATTTTTAGATAATTATATTTAATTAATCCATCTTTATCTCTTTATAGTAAAGCCCCTAATGGCTTATCTTTATTTTATAGTTCCGCCTTTCTACTAAGTGCGTTTACTTTTGCATTTTTAGTACCCTTAGTATACTAAATTTCAAAATGGTATTCTATAAGCATTTCCGCCCATCTAACCTATCTTTAGTTTAAATCCTTTATTATTAGGAATCCTGTTAGGTTTTTATAGTCTATTTTAATTATAAATAGTTTCTCTATGCCTTATAAGAATGCTCTCTATTCTTTAAGTACTATAACTATACCTAATAACTCCTTGTTATAGATATTATAGTTTAACTTTAGTAGTGTTATCTTCTAGCTATAGTACGCTACTAAATACTATATAATACTATGCTTCTGTAATAAGTATGCCCCTAGTGCAAAATCTAATATATTTGTTTTAACTCTTATTTTAAGTCCTAGCTAATAGATTTTAAGAATTAGATCCTAAGTAAACAGCTCCTTAAGTATCTTAAATAGCTGCTTCTGTTCACTGCTCTATATTTATAGTTTGTCCTTTTTTATCAGCTTTGTAAATGGTTTAATACTTATTAACTATTATACTATAAACCTCCTATAGTAATTGCAAAACCCTAAAAATAATCTTAACTATATAACGTTCTCCAGTACTTGCTAATTTACTATAGCTTTAATTTTCTTTAGGTTTATGCTAATTCTTCCTAGTTTAATAATAAATTCTATAAAATTTGTTTTCCTAGTAAAGAACTTACATTTCTTAATCGCTACTAGCATCTTTTTTTCTTATAGTCTTCATATTCTTTCTCGCTTATTAAGTAGATAATGATGTTGTTAAGATATACTATAATAAATTTATCTAGGTGTTCTCCTAATACACTATTAATTCTTTTCTAAAATATTACTAGTGCGTTTATTAATCCGAACTGCATTACTAATAGCTTATATAGTCCTTCCTTTAATCTAAAAGCTGCTTTCTATTTATTGCCTTTTAGTTCTTAAAATCGGACTCTGCACCTATAGGCGGTAAGGCCTACAAACCTACTAGTCTTTAGACTTAGTAGAGCCAACGTAGAGATGTTATATAGCTGCGGGTAGGACCTAGTGGCTGTCAAAATGTTATAGGGGGTAGTGAAAAGTTTTTACATGGGATGGTGAGATCTCGAAAACCACTACTAACGGTACCCCTTTATAGTAGACTACTACTATATTCTCCTATTCCAAACCTATATAATCCTCGCGGATATAAGATGGAATCTAACATCCTCAGACTCCCAATTAAAAGCATTAACGACCTTATATTGACGAATAAATAAACGTAAATAAACGAAAGAACGAGCAAATATACGGCCCCTCTTAACCCTTAGAGCGATCGCCCGCGGAGCATGCGGTCACTCACCATTTTATTACTGCCGTAATACTGCCAAGTAGCCTAGATTGCAACCCACGGTTTTCCTTATCTCCTTTTAACGGAGTAGTAACCCTTAAAAAGGGCCTAGCTGGGGCCTAGGTATAAAAGATACCCAAATATAATATATCCCACTGTTAGTATTACGGTAGTTAGAATAGATAAATCCTCTTTACGCCTTTAATGGCTCTAGGGGGGGGGGAGGCAAGGCGTATATAGTAATGGTTAATAAGAGATAGTATATAGGGGACGGTTAAGATATAGGAGAAGTAATAAGTATATGGCGATTGATTAGTAAGGCCTAGCTAGGACGTAGTAAACCCTAGCTTTAAATAAGCTAAAGAAGGAAGCAGTAGTTCCTAAGGAGTTTAAACATCTAAGGAGGATAGAACGTAGCTATAGGCCCGTAGGGCCGCTGCTATAAATAGACATAGAAACTTAGGGTTTTTTATCCTACTAAGGTGGCTTATTGGGTTTTTCCTCCCCCAACCTAACTGTAGGGTTTTCTTCCTATAAATATACAAGTTTTCCCCTGTGATAGAGTAGTCTGCGTAGGCCATAAGGATCTGTATTAGACGTTAATTAAAGAATTTCTCTTTATTTATTGCCTTTTTTAATCCTAATCTAATAATATGCCTATCTTAGATCTATCTTTATAAAGATTTGTGCGTTACTTACCCTGTCTTAGATTTTGCTAATTAAGGGTAAAGGATATCTATCTTTTTAAGTAATACTGTTTAACTATTAGTAGTTAATATATATCCTAATTTTTCTGTTTTTCTTAGGTATAAATAATACTAAATAACCTACTAATAATTGCAATAGTCTAATATGTCCCTTTTATAAGTTCTCTTAGATAAACTCTTTAAGCGCTACTAACTCTATTTTAGTGAGCTTGTAGATTAGAAAAAACTTTAAACTAGTTTTTGGTTCTAATTCTATCTTATAGTCCTATGCTGCATATTTTAATAGCTTTTTACTTTTTAGGCTCTATAATTTTTCGCTATACTTATGGTATCTTTTTAGTATATAACTTAAGCCTTACTTAATCTCTTTGTATATTACTCCAACCTAATTCTATACCATCTTAGTATTTTGTTGCATTTTATGTTATTAAGTATCCCTAATATCGACCTAGCCTGTAATCTAATTAATCTTTAGATTGTATTCTTATAACTAAGGTATTTCTAATACTGCCTTATCTCTTCCTAATGGTAAGATATTAAAAGACATCTCGATCTATCTTCCTTTAATGGTTATTTAAATAGGTCCTGTTTAAAGATTAATAATGCCTCCCTTATAGGCTATCGGATCTCCTAAATTTATTACTAGTAGGTAAGAGTATTGTTTCTATCTATGTGGTAATCCTATTTTCTTAACTGCTTTTAGTAATATATGGTTCCTAGTTACTCCACTATCTATTAATGCTTTAAACCTTTAATCCTTCTAACTAACTCTTAAATTTAGGTATTGGCCTAAAATTCCTTTAAGGGTCTAAAGCTTTACTACTGGCTCCCTCTAGTCCTGTGGGCCTCTACTTTTCCTAACTATTAGCTTAATCCTTATACTTGGTCCTCCTTAGGCCAATACTTAGTTTGCTTCTTTTCCTTTATATGCTATAAATAAGTGTTCTCTATGTAGTCCCACCACTGTTATCTGTCTAGGCATTCTTTAGTAAGAAATCTTCCTAATTAGAGTATTAAATTATATAACTCTTATATCTCTACTAGATGCTAGCTATATATATACTTAGTATCTCTATACTTTATTTCGTCTAGTGCCTAATATATTCTTACTAGGCACTTCTAATATTTCACCTTTAATGTCTTATATATGTTATACTTGTTATTTATATACGTAATCTATACTAATGTATAATGCGCTAGTTGTCTTAGGTTAACTTACGCCTTATTTTTAGGTTGTAGTTTAAACCTCTGCTTGACTTATCTTGCCTAGGGTGTCTTATTTGCTAGTACTAAGATTTATTATACTTCTCTTTAGTCTATTACCTGCTCCTCTAGGTTCTTAGAAGTTATAATGCTCCCTTAATATAGCTTATTTATTTCTCTATAATAGCTATATTTGGTAAATATTTTTTATTTAGCCATATATAGAAGTCTTCCTATTTATTATTACCCCTCTACCAATACTATCTTTGGTATATTTTAGTAAGTGTATATAATTAATCCTTAAGGAAGTATCTCTTTATTACTATATCGGAATAATCCTTTATATATTGTTCCGCGAATGTAGTTAGAATCCTTAAATCCTCTTCTTGTTCCAGTTCCATAAGCTACTTAGCCCTAAGTGTACCTACTTTTGGCCTATTAGTAACCTTCCGTATTAGTGCCCTATTCTTAGTGCATCTTAGCAAACTATATCCTTGCTATTCCTTTTGTTCTTGCCACGCTTTTGCTCTTGCTTTAAGTAATGCTAAATTCTCTCCTAGCTTATATCTAGCTATTAAATCCTCTTAATCCTTAATCCTTTTAATTACAGTGTTAACTTTTTAACCTTTTACTGCCGCGGGCATGCCTTCTAATTCCCTTAGTAGGTCTTCTAGGTTTATATACTTATCTCCTAGCTTTTTAGCTTTTTGGATAGCTGATTTCTAGTTTATAGTGTGCGCCTTATATACGTCTTTGGTATAAGTCCTTATTTACTCTTTAAATTTTTAGCTCCCTAGGAATTTCTATCCCTAGCTTATTTATATATTCTAGAACTAAGCCTATGATTTTATCTATTCTTAGTTAGTTTTCTTTCTACCTTTAGATCCCTTAGCTGCCCTTATCTTGTCTTAAGAATCTTATATCTTTAGCCTTTTGCCTTTATTAAGTGGTGAACTAGCACTAATAGTCGTCTGCTTGCTTATTTCTTTTTAGGTATTACTCCTTCTATCTTATAAAGTAATAAATGCCGTATCTAATGGCGTTATAACGTCTATTACTAATCTTTGTTCTATAGAGGTCTTAGTCTTTACTTCTGTTGCGTTTTTAAGGTTTAGGTACCCCCAGTTAGTTCCGTTTTCTTCCTTAGTATTACTATTAATTAATAAGTACTTTAACTCCATTGTTATTGTTGCTAATCTTTGTCCGTATATTACTATAATATCTTAATCTAGCTTATAGAGTTAATCTTATTATTTATCTAACTCTTTAGTTCCTTTAAGTTCCCTTAACTCTGGCTCTTATAGCCAATAGCTTATGCTGTACTTAGCGTCCTTATAAATTTGGTATGCGTTATTATAACAAAATATAAAGTGCTTAATTAAACACTCCTTGGTCCTACGCAAAACACTTATATTTATATTATTGTACTCTAATAACCTAGTGCCCCTTACTATATAGCTACTCTAATCACCTTTATAGTCTCTAGTAAAATAATCTTATTTTCTATAATTTATATAAGCTCTATCTTTAAACCATTTCTCTTGCTATAGAGTCCGCCTAAATATCTTCCACTGTTAAGATTCCTGGTTTGGCCTTTGCTCCTTAGTCCTATAATTACTTAACCCTTAACCTTTAGGTTTCTATAGTTTCTTATTTCATTATCTAGATTCTTTAGTACTACTTAGGTCTATTAGCTTTAGTCCACCATTCTATAATTTCTAACTTTAACTTTATTAATGCGTACTCTATGCCTTATATAACTATAAAACTCTATTTTAGCCCTTCTTAGCTTATACCCTTTAATAGATCCTATTATTAATCTTAATTAACTAATTAATTAGCTCTTATAAGCTATCCGCATCTTCTATTAAGATAGTTACATTCTAGACTTTTGCTTTAAGTCCCTGTTTAGACTGTGCTATAAGCGCCCTATTATTCTATTTAACTTATATCGCTAATATTTAAAACTATATTATGTACTTAATTGCTAACATCCTTTAGACTAGGTTTTATAGCTTTTATTCTGCTATTATGGTTACTTTTAGGTCTCTAAATATCTATATCAGTTTAGTTAAGAATCCTTCCCAGCTTATAAATATATATTGTATATCCTAATTAGTAGATATTATGCTATGTGTCTATATTTTAGTAAGGTAGGGTTTAAACTATTTCAGTGCTCTTCCTATTAAGAATAATCCTGTATAAGATATTTAATCTATAAATATAGCTAACTTAGCTCCCTCTTGCGTTACCTTAAAGTGCATTTACGTAAGAAATCCCTTAAGCTTAGACTTCTTGCCTAAAAGCCGTTTAATAGAAGGTAACTTAACCTTAGCTGCTCTAATGCCATTGATTCTTTCTTTTAGTAACCTATTATTATCCTGTAATCTGTTAACTATTTCCTATAATTATCTAACTATGACTAGTTGTGAATTAGTATCCCTTATACTGGTATCACCGCTTATACCTAAGGTGGTTGCTATTGTTAAGGCCGTTATAACTAGTGCTTTTAGTAGCATGGTGTTGACTTATCACTTTTACCGTTACTGTGGTAGTAAATATATAATAAAGCCTTGTAGGAAATACTACGGTGGACTTGTTGATGGGCTATGTATATAGGTAATATTTAATAATTAACAATGTAATAACTGGTGGAGTAGTTGCCTAATAGATTAACTCTAATTATATTCTAAGATTTACTATAAAGAGAGAACTATCTAGGTAGGGACTGTGGTCCTTTAATACACAACTATACGCCTAAGAAATCCCTTCTCTATATGAGGTATATAAGGTATATAAAGTATATAAGTTATTCCTTATAGAGCTTATAGAGCTTACAGAGCTTATTATTTAACCTTAATTACTATTCCTTGTTACATGGTTCCATCGGTTCTATTCTGGACCGTGCTTTAATTATTTAATAGGCCGCTTCTAACTCTTCTCTAAGTAGTTGTAATATTGTACTTAAAGCGTCCGTAACAATACTTATATCTTTATATATATTTATAGTTATATTTATATTATAGATTTATAATAACTACTAAAATATAAATATAGTATTTAAATATAGTAGTATTATAGAAGTAAAAACCTTATAATATTTAATAAAAATAATAATACTATAAAGTATAAATAGCTTTAAAGTTCTTATAATAAAATGTAAGTATTTATTATAATTTCCATATATAGTTAACAGTAATTAGGCGAAATTAGATATATAGTAAAATCTACTTTTTTATATAAAAGGAAGTAGAAACTAGTTATACTTATAGCTATATAAATATAACTAGCTTTACTCCCTTTTTAAAAAAGAAATAGATTTTATTATATATCTAATTTTACCTAATTACTATTAACTATATATATATAATGTATCCTACCTCTACGTTGCTATAACTTATTATAAGCGCGGCAGGATCTAATATATATACTCTTACAATATAGAAATCATAGTAAATGCCTATACTTTACTATAAGAACTTTAAAGCTATTTATACTTTATAGTATTATTATTTTTATTAAATATTATAAGGGTTTTACCCCTATAATACTACTAAATTTAAGCACTATATTTATATTTTAGTAGCTATTATAAGTCTATAATATAGGCATAGTTATAGGTATAGATATAGGAATAAATATAGGTAATATTAGCGACTTAGTCAATTAAGGCACGAGTACAGCAAGGAAGACGCATATAAGCCTATATAATTGGATTGTCTATAAACGAGGATCTAAAGCTAGAGAAAGGAAAGGAGAAGAATAGCAGCGCCGCTTAAAGTTTTATAAGACGCTCTAGTTATATAAGAGTAATTTGCCATTATATAAC
>Ga0307515_10006784_pt1 | contig 22779 bp, 24 predicted proteins | sample 17_EM_MG_FD_194513 | JGI IMG/M metagenome (GOLD analysis project Ga0307515, IMG submission 194513) | Populus trichocarpa ectomycorrhiza microbial communities from riparian zone in the Pacific Northwest, United States - 17_EM | ecosystem: Host-associated > Plants > Roots > Unclassified | place... | reverse complement strand
AGAAGAACTCATAAAGTGGCAATCGGCTTGCGCCTCGACCAATCAATTTGCTTGCGTCCAGCCAAGACATGGACGCAAGCAAAATGATTGGCTCGCTTATTGGGATCACGTGAAATTGCCACGATCGCGACCACTCACTCAGCCCACTGGGGCTTGCAGGCTGGCTCAGGCTTCTTCCAGAAAAGCCCGCGCTAAGGACGGCCGGCCAGGCTTTGTCTAAAGCCCGAAGGCTCGGCCTAAAGATGTCAGGGGCGGCCTGGTCCGGCCCGTTTCGAACACTGATTCCACCTATCACACAGTGGTCACTCATATTGGGAATACATTGGAAAGTATCAAGCCCCCAGGCAGGTTGCTGGCACTGCGTGTGGTGGGTTGAACAAATGCTAAGAGCAATTGGGGATGACAGAGGAACAGACGGCAAAGTCAGGAAGCTCAAAGTAGGTCTTATTTAGGTAGTCTCTTAATCATCTTTGCATATCTCGGTTTGCCAGTTGAATTCGGCGCTCCAGATCGGCGAAGTAAATGCGCAATCTATGGAACAGCTATAAACAATATTTGTGATCTCATGATCTGGGATGGAAAAAGTCCGTCCTGTCCGTCTGAAGGCTCTCCCGGTGAGCTGGAAGAGATTGAGGTTATGGTAACAGATGGTTGTGGCGGCGCGGCTGGGTTAGAGTGAAATACGCATCACACTTTCAGTCGCTGAGTAGCTCTGGTATTGCTAAGGCTCCACTAAGTACGCGTGGACTGAGAACACGTGAGCGAAATGAAGCATCATTCGACATAGCCGAAGCTGTTTGTCGAACGCTCGATTTTGCAGCTATTGTACTCGAGGTATAAGAAAATACTTTCGAATTTAATACGCCAAAACCGATGAAGGAGAACTTCACCGGACTGTTTATTTATCCACCGTTCGGATTATAACGTAATTACCAAAAATTCCAGGCCTACCTTATTGCAAACACTCAAAAGATTTTGGATTGTATTTTAACAATGTAGCCATCCTACGGAATACTTATTGAACCGAGTGTGCCAATCGTAATCCATGCGAGGTCTCGAACTATGCGAAACATTTTACAACGGTTCTAGCGTGTATGCACTCTATCCACTCCACACCGAGTTGGGATAAGCACATCCATTGACACGAGTTACGTACATACTTTGCACTTGGCCGGTACTTAGATATTCCTTCCGTCCCTTCCGTAACCAGATGTGCCGCACTCTAGATTACCTACGGCCGGCATATAGATCACCCGACTCCACACGGGAATGCTTCAGGGGCCGTACCCCGCATTGTCCCTCTCAATATGTAACCCTAACCCTCCCTAGTGAAGGATCCCAGGGAACATTCCTTGTCTCTTCATTCCATCACCTTCCTGCTGCACCCACACTCTGACACTCCCGAGAATAGCTCCCACACTTCGAACACATCAACCGCTAACCCTTTGCACCTATCTACACTAATGGCGTCCTCCAACCCCCCCAAATCCAACATCCCCGTCGCCACCTCCTCGCAACGAGTAATCGTAGTATTGTCCCGGCCCGCTCGCCAGCCGCAGCCGAAGCCCCAGCCGAGAAGAAACAGCGCCTTAATGCGGCACTGCGCGAGGCAACAAAATCTGCAATTTTCGGCACCCTGACTAGGCTATCCCGGGAGCTTCTTGACGACGACGCTTTTATCGTTACACAGCTCCGCAAAAACTATAGCAGCAATGGCAAGCGGTTCCGGTTCTGTTTCTGCGACGAGGCAGCGAAGTTGCCGTGGAAAGCGACCGCGGGTGACTGGAAAGGGGCTACTGTTGAGCAGTTGCAAGAATGTGTCGACCGAGGTGGCGTTGGGGTGTAGTTTCTTAATGACCAGGAGAGTAAAATTTGGCGAAAGCAAGAGACTACCACTCAAGCCGTGGCCGAAAGAATGCAGGAGCAGGTATCCGCTGCCGGGGCTTTCGCGCGGGGAGTAACCAGTTTGAATGAGTCCATCCGGGAGGTGGCAATACAGGGCCAGAACTTGCAGCAGTATGTAGACAAGGCGGAGAAAAATGTGGCCACGTTGGAGAAGGTTCTTGTGCAGTTGCCCGTAGAGCTCGATTTGGTGAACGGTAAAATTCTGCCATTACAGAAGATTTCTGGCGATAAAGAAGTGGTAGTTGAAGGACAACAGAGAAAGATTCTGGAACAGAAAGAGCCGAAATCTGTACTTGACAAGGAAAATGAGGACCTAAGGAACCCGCTGAGCGTAACGTGAAAGATCTCCAATACCTACGAGGAGCATGAGGAGGAGAACCTACCAGTGCGGGAGTGGGAGGAATGGATGGAAATACGACGGATGGCGTTGCGCAAGGAATATAACATTGGTTGTCCGGTGGACTTGAAACGCGATAATCATATAAAATAGGAGTGTCTAGAAATGTCATATTTGATGTTCGTAGGTTGTGATTTTATACCCGTGAACATGGTTGGGGTAGCTTTTGTCACCACTGTATGTGTTGTGGTGCATTCGAATACCGCCGTACAGTCAGTGAAGGTACATTCTTCACTACCAACGACAACTACTGTAAGAATAACTGGTTCTTAGGTTTCATGCTCTATAACCTCGGGCACGGGTATGGTACTCCGTTCTCTCTACTGTAATAGCCTTGGACCTGGACAGTACGGGCTCCCAGATAACTTCTGATCTGGGTGGTACTCGGCTCGAGGTGCGGTATCTTTGTTATCATATATGCCAATCTTGCTCTTTCATTGTACGGTACAATGATTCCACCAGTCCAGACGATCCCGATCCGCGGTAGGGCTCAGTCCAGTCCGGTCTAATGGGAAGGTCGGACTGGACCGATCCACAGACTGGCAGTCTTGGACTGGACGGGCTTGGTCTGGACCGATCCATTTACGCATATAATTTTGACATTGCATTTCAGCCAAGTACTACCGAAAACATGACTCATCCTCACTATTTATCACCACTCACCCCTGCATACACACTCTGATCGAAATTATACCACCTCTGTCTGTATATTCGGCTCCATCGAGATATATTTTCCCCATTAAAAGACTAATAACCGGGAAAGTATACCCTAACCCTGGACACCGTGAGGGATCGGTCCGGACCAAACCCAGTCTAGTCTGTTAGCATCTGGAATCGGTCCGATCCCAGTCCAAAAAATTCTTGGACTGGACCTGGACTGGACTGGACGGTTCCGGTCTGGACTGATCCATTGCTGGACTGGTGGAATCATTGGTACGGTATTCAATTTAACAGGTTTATTGCTACTTTATTTTTTCGTATAGCGCGACAGTCCCCCCACGATACCAAGTTTCTTACTTCGTGTATATGTAGGCCTGATACTTATACTGAGCCTTAGTTAATTTAATTGATGCGCACAACATACCAGGGATATACATAGTCCAACCCACAACTCGACAGCGATGTCGGCCCAGAACAAAGATAGTGTCAGCACAGATGAGTGGGATGCCTGTGCCTGATTACGATTCAGTCTGTGCGACATGTCTCTCCAACGTCAACTAATTGAATACGTATAACATTTGCGAGAAAATAGACACGCGAGCCATCACTTTTTTTGAATAGTCGCTATCCTACATTTCCAAATCCCAAAAAATTGATATATGTCCTCAATATTGGGCTCCCTTCTATATAAAACATCTCTACTACGTTCACCCCCGTACCGCCATTCCCCATATCCCAACATTTCGTCGGTCGGACTTCCGAACGTTCCAGAACATTCAAAAAGAATATTTCGCCATCTGACGACACTTTAGCTTTATAACATTAAATATTAACTACCACAGACGCTGGGTTAAATCGGTAGTCTCTAGGAAGAATGAACAGAGTCAAAATTTCCGCTTTTGGTGGAATCTTGGGTGATCATAGGATAGATAGAATTTGGAGTAGTTATCAATGGAAACTGGAATCTTGCTTAGACGAATCACCAAAAAAACCCAGTTTCAATGCAATGAAATGAAACATACCCATCATTGTACGCAAACACGCTCTTTCAAGGAACTGATATCCTGTTTGTCCCTCATTGCCATGGATGGGGCTAACGTACGCATGAAGCCAGTCCTCATATGCCTCCCTATCTTCGTCCACTTGCAATGAGATTGCTTGCGCGCGTCTAGACAGTCCATTGTTTTCATCGTTGTTATCGTCCGCCTCTAAAGACGTTGCGATAGCACGCTGAAGTCTATCCCCAGCGGTCCCAAGATCGTCATCTTCAATATGTGTCAACAATATCATGGGTATATGCTAAATACATTCTTGGTTGTCACCTGAAGACCCGGACGTTATAGCGTTTTGCTCATTATCCCGAATGCCCTCGGACAAGTCGCCGGCACCCAGTGTTCCTAAGCGGCCCGGCCGGCTGCCCGGCTTTTTAGCGGCCCGGCCTGCACGTGATTTAAAAGCCTGCATCGGCCTGCATAAGCCTTGGTCTAGTTGATGGATGGAATACGGCAATGGCAGGGCTACGATGATTGAGATAGATATGGTTTATGTTTCGTACTTTGGAGACTTTCTTAGTAAACAAAATATTCTGTTTAGGCTTAGTCCGCCTAGAAAAGCCGCTCGGCCGCCAAGAAAAAGCCGCCAGGCCGCCAAGAAAAGCCGCCAGGCCCGGCCCGGCCCTGATTTGAAAGCTGCCGCTAAGGCCGGCCTGGCCGCTTAGGAACACTGCCGGCACCCGAACAATGTTGTGCTTTGGCAGGTTCCTCGCAAAACAAATCCAACATCTCAAGTGCATCCTTTCTGAAAGGATGATCGACACCAAATGTTGTGCAAAGGCAATTCAGCAAGTTTTTTTATTCACAAGATATTTGAATTCACTTAGTGTATCCTGATACAGTAACTGAGTTCTTACAGCAATTCTTCGTACTGCCTTGTTGTGGTTATCATCTTTTTATGACTAGTGACAATAGGATTCATATCAACTTGCATCTGAAGTGCTAGGGAATCTTGTCTCAGTTCTTGTGCGAAGCATATGAATGCGAGGTTGTTCATTGTGGTCAAAGAATCTGGATGACCTTGACCAAGTATCCTCCTCGATGACTCAATTACTTGTGAAGATGATTCCGCAGCTCCATTTTGTCATTTCCGGTACGCATATGTCTAAGTTAGGGTATTCATAGTATGCAATGTACCTGGGTGCTCTTGGTTTGAAATGTGGACGTATCTATACTTTTTTGTTTTCTGTTAGAAGTGTTTTCATAATTCTCCTTATGATAACTGATTTGGCTGGATATGAATAATGTGCTGTGTTAATAATTTCATTATCTATATTAATTAATCTGTCAGGAATGTTCTGGTTATTTCATTGCCATTAACCATGTATGGGCTCATAAATGGGCCCGCATTCAAACCACACCTCTCCCAACTACCATCCTGCCAAATGGCAACAAAATAAATCATCATCCTCTATAAATATTGAACATCTTAAAAACGATTACGTTTGGGTGTCCAACAGAAAGCCTCATTGCACTTCTTACACTTCAGGCTGGTTTTCATGTTTGCTGCACTATCACCCAGATTTCTTCTCCACCTGCAAAGGATACAATCTATTGTACTCTCCAATCAATGTGGGGAATGCATTCCTGGTACTTTTTGCCAGAGGGGAAGGGGTGTGCCCTGGAAAACAAGCCTGGTAGGCTATAGCCTATGGGGGACAAGGTACAGTGTGTGGTGGGAGCTGACCCAGTCAATTGTTGAGAACTCGCAATGCAACAGGAAGTTTTTAGTGTTGATTGATTTCCAGCTTGCCAAAGGTCACACCAATGGTGAAACAGTAGTGCAAGTACTCCACCATGGGCTAGTTGATTGCAGGAAGATCTCAATATGTAACAATACAATTTAGATGCGTCAACCAGGCAAGTAGTTCAGCGTCTTCGCGAGTACATTGTTTGGTGATATAGGGAAGATGTGACAGATCTCCAGAAAGTCAGGCTTCCCAAGGTTGGCTGCTGGAGGTATTCCATCCAGAGGATGGTAAACTTCAACCTTCATCCAATGCCTGTCAGGAGGAACAGCAATAGGACTCATAATGTTGAATTGCAACATACAAATTCAGCCCCTGAGCTGCAACCGGCAACTAGGAATGCTGCTCCTCGAACTCTAGCACTTCAATCTGCTGCTTGGCATTGGAATTAGTGTGTAAGGGTGTGTATGCCCATCTCCGGCTGAGTAAGGATATGGCAGATAGTATGGTATACAGATGCATCCGGCGCACATGTGAGATCAAGCAGAGACTTAAGTAGTTAGATTTTCGTTAAAGATCTAAGTGTTGTGGCAATGACTATATGAGTGCAGTTACCCGGTGCTGGACATATCACATGCCATGCTGCTACATAGTGTCACTTATACCCTGTTCCATAACAGAGTGTGTAAACGCAAGTATGAAAATTTGAATTGGGTGTACTACATCCAGTTCACACAATGACATTCGTAATTGGATGTATGTTTGGTACAGGATTACAGTTGTTTGTGTATGTTCGGATGTAGAAAGCTCAGGATGCTCTGTCCAATATTGAAGTGCATATTTTGAGTGTTTTCTAACACTGCATGGCAACATGATCAGCTGTGACTGACCCACCTGGCTAAATATATGCATCTTTCGAGGTGCAATAATAATTCTGAACATTGAACCCAGCAACAAGAGCTTCAGGTGTGTGTAAAGACACATCAGGGATATTGGCAGGTCAGTGCAGTAGAAGTATTTGGGGTGGCAGTGGTTGTGAGGTGGTGCAATTTGGACTTAAGTGATAGTCCATCATGGGACACTTGGCACATTGTTATCTGACTGTGTTTGGAACAGATGGTGGAGACAAGTGTATAGCTGGTGGAGGTAGGTAGTTGACACCAAGATTCCAAGGTCTAAGGGCTGCTCTGCGTATGGTTCTTGAGGTGTGGTAGGCGGGAAGTGGGAAGGTGGTTGCTCCTGAGCTGAAGGATGGTACTCTCACAATCTTCAAATCACTGATATTTATTTGCAACTCAGCACCGCAGAACATGTCACAATGCCTCCAGAATTCATAAATACAAGTTTCTACTAGTTATCAGGTTTCAATTATAATATTCTAGGGGGGGGAATAAGTGGGTGGCTTTATTGTAATAAGTGGCAACACACAGCTTATGTGAAAGCAGGCCCTTTTGTGCACCCGCTACCCGCAAAGGGATAACTTGTCTAGAAGATTCTGGTATATTCAGGTGTGGAACATGGATGTCAAATGCTTATTTTTGGAATGTGTCTAGGTGCATCTATTTGATTTTACACAGTTCTTATTTGAAATAATATACCTTAGCAGAGTGTTTTATTAGTTGTTTTAGTAATGGTTCTGTTGCCACATTGCCACTGCATAATATGGAAGAGTTTTTCTTTACCATGTTGGGTAGCTGATCTATAATTGTGGTAACAGACAATCACTCTTATATGTATGTATATTGGGGGACTGACTCTCTTGTAAGAGAAGATTTCATTAGACATTAGCTTTGATATCAATAAGAATGCATTAGTATATCTTCATGCACCTTATGTGATAATGTTTCGACAATCATTATATTCTATTCTCTTTATTATTCTACTACTTTGGGTACTATTCTTTAGATATTGCATCATCTTCAGTACCTTTCACTGCTATTACGTTACTCTTGGCCTATAACTCTCTTTCTCACTGTCATGACTTGGAACCCAGGTCCAATGCCTCCTGCCATCGCTTTTGTTCCAGGTATACGCTCGCAAGGTTATGCATACCATCGAATGTACGTGGATGCTCGTTGCCGATCTCCTTGGCCATCCCCATGACCTGCACTAACAACTTCTCAGCCTCTTCACACCATCCCTGATGCATAAAAGTCGTTATGAGGTTATTTATGCTTCATAAGGAGTCTTGGTGCTCTGGGCCGAGCACTCTTTTCGATGACTCCACCATTTGCACCTCCAGCTTCTCAGCCTCCATGAATCACCCTCGTTCTGTGTAGGTTAATGCGAGATTGCTCATACTGCTCAGGGTATGTGGATGCCCCTGGCCAAGTATCCTCTTAGACGTTTGCATGACGTGCCAATACAGCTCCTCGGCCTCCTTATGTCGCCCCTGGTTGCGATAGATCATTGAAAGGTTATTGATGGTCGCCATGGTGAACGGATGCTGTTGGCCAAGTGCCGTCTTTGTCGTTTCCATAGTGTGCATTGCCAACTCCGCGGCCTCATTTAAACGCCCCTGTTTCATAAATGTCACTGCGCGGTTACTGAAGCTGTTCAAAGTAGAACGATGTTCGTTGCCTAGAACTCTCTTTCTAGTTTCCATAACTTGCACTTCTAGCTCTTCAGCCTTACACCAGTGCTCTTGGTTCTTGTATGTGTTTGCAAGGTTGGCCATGTTGGACAAAGTACGTGGATGTTCTTGGCCTAGTACCCTTTTGAATGCCTCTGTGACCCTTTTGAATGCCTGTGACTATCAACTGTAGATCCTCAGCCTCGTTTCAACGACTTTGGTTTATGTACGTAAATGCGAGGTTATTCATGGTCACCAAAGTAGCTAGATTCTCGCGCCCCAGCTCCTTTTTGCTTCTCTCGGTCATCTCCAACTGCAGCTTCTCAGCCTCCATAAAACGCCCTTATTCCGAAGCATCGATGCGAAGCCGTTTTTGGCTTCGTTAGCCACTGGGAACTGGGCTTCATTTGCACATCCAGTATGCGTCAGAACAACTTCCTACAATCTCTGTGCTTCGATCCATTCCCGTAACCTTATAAGCGATTTGGCGACATTCAGGATTGATCGAAGGTAATACGGATGACCAACTCCGGCTATTTTTTGTATTTCATCTCTGATCGATTCTCGTTTTGCTTTAGATTTCCTCAATTTCCCTAATTCATCCAGCAAATCACAGAGTATATGAATAATTCCAATAGTATGAAATGGAGTTCCCCAAACGCTCTCGCCATATCGTCAACCTCCTTTTCATAATCTTTCGGAGCTTCGTCTAGTGTATTAACCACCCAAGTTCGATATTCTTGAAGAAGGTCAACTCCCATAAATCCTTTATGGTTACGTATTCTTGTACTCTTCCACGAGGAGGCTGGACCTCTTCTCTTTCAATCTTTAAATCGTCCGCTGTCCTATTGCTATTGCCCAGCCACTTCTGAGTATAAATATATTTATTTATGGAGCCACCTCATCCGTCGCATCATAGAGTGTAGGTGTCCAACTCTCAACAACAGAAGATACGCATCCTCGGCGAGCTCCATTGTAAATCCTACGAAGTTTGTTATTGAAATTACCTTTCAGTAATCAAAAATTAGTTGTGTACGAGGCTGTTTAGGTTACTGTAGTGTCATACCACATGGATGTAAACTGAACTGAGGCCGTCGAGAGGTGTGTGGTCGATCTCGGAAATATTATTCAGTCATTTCGGAAACGTTATCTAAGTTTTGCGATTGCATGTTAAGAAATGAATGAAATGGACCTGATTGAGCCGGGTCGCAATTTCTGGAATCTATCGCTTGAATAGTTCGCGATGCTCTGCTGGGCGCAATTCTGTTTGGTCAGTCTGGGTCGGATCGATGACTCTACTCTGCATATGTGACGTTTTGCTCGCGGTTGATTTGTAGGGTTGGGGTTCCGATCCAATTCTAATTCCCTCACACAACATACATGCACACAAAATCAGAATCCAAAATTGTGATTGGACGCCTCAAACATTAGAGTTTCCGGCCACTATGACAGAACGATCGGTGCGATGCGCTCTATCAGACAGTGCCAAAATCTGCAAATGTTTTGGGGCTAAACTATCATCTAACCTCCGGAACACCTAAATTGAACAACCCGAGAAAATGATAATACGGGAAGGGGGTAGTGCCATACTCTAGATAGGGTAAATGTAGTATGATTAAATCAAAACAAAATCTAGAGCATATAGGTAGTAGTACCTCGGCGTCGCAATAGCGATACCACTACACCATGAGAGACATTCTCGATACTCTCATCGTTGATCAGGCATCTCAACGGTCCGAGGTGACTGCAGTCTTTCAGGGCCAGACATCGCGATCTCGTCCCGGGTTTCACTTCCGCGGCCTGGTCTGTCCGAGGGTGAATTCTTGAACCCTAGGTCCCCCACACAGGTACCTATATAAGGCCGGTGGTGGGATTTAAAATTGGTACTGGTGGATGTCGTGATGCTGGTGGTGAGCCTTAAATTTCTGTCAAAATTACCGGTGGTAAGCCTTAAAACATGTGACTGGGTGCTGTGATGCTGTGGATAATAACATGTTATCTACCGCTCTAACCTGCCGTTCTCAGTGTGTCTAGCCAGGTGTTCGCAAGCTCGCTGTCGGCTGAATTTATTCCGCCACCACACTGGGAACGAGAGAAACCGCTTCTCACAGTTGAATCTGTATATCATGGAGACATTGAGCCCTGTAGGGATCTAGTCCAAGAATATTTTGCACTGGTCTCAAACGGTCAGGAATTCTGTGCCCTGAAATTTACAGTCCCGTCTAGCAACGCTTGCACCGACGGGACAGACTATTGCTATGCCAGTCGGTGATTCCGTAATATATTCCCGTACTGCCTCTTTTCTGAACTGGGTGAACATGCGTGCTACTCCCCCGGCTGTCTTCTCTGCACATCCTTCCTATCTAAAACGGAGCCGCACATTGCCGTCTTCATCGCTGGCTTGATACTCTCAAAACTGATCAGAATAGTTTCCGCCGTATACTCTTAATACAGCTTACCATTTGTCTGGAGGCAGGATAGCACAGGCGGACTTTCTGATTACGAAGAGAAACACAGTGTTTCTAAGCGGCCCGGCCTCAGTTTGAAACGCCTGCACCACAAAATGCCTGGCCGGTTAGGAACACTGGAGACACGGACGGTGAAAATGGCTAGAGTGCGACATTGCCATACAATGGAAAATATACATAGAATGATATAGATTATTTGAGCATCGCAAGAACCCCAATGTGCGTGCATTTGGACCATATCTCGTAACGGCTAGTATGACAATATATCGCTATGTGCATAAACAAGTGGTACCGTACCGGGATTTGTACTTCATACGGGGGAAGGTTGATTACATGGTGAATTAATTCATACCACGCAAGCTTATACCAGTTGGGCCACATACTGCAAATTGAGATTACTATGTCTTCAAGCACAGAGACGGGGGTAGAGAACAAAAGGTAGTTGTGGGTAACATAGGTAGAGTGGACGATAAACACTAACATCCCTTTAGCTACCTCTATGTACAGTGGGAGTACATAACTGTTACTAGACCTCGAAGTACTGCGGCTCAGAGAACAGTAGTTGGTCGCGGCGTATGATTATAGATCGTTAAACTCTTACTCCTTTGAGTACGATTAACAAGGCAAAAATTTCTCATACCAAATGCTCTCTGATTACTAAAGTACAAAGCCCGTTACAGTAATTGAGTAGACACCCAATCATCCACCCAGTCCAGCTCCACGGATATTTGTCCATTATCGACGCTTGTTGATGTGAAGTAATCTACTCGATAAGTTCGATCCGGGCGTTGTCGCTGATCTTGATTTCCCAATTCGTTCAGTATGAACCACGGCAAGCAATCAGGATGAGATTACCGTGCGAAAAACCGTGCTGGTGCAGGGATATGGTTGCAACCGCCCTAACAAATCCAGGGATTTTTTTCGAAATCACAAATAATCACTACTTACTCAGCAATCACACAATAGAGAGAAGATCGGACACTGCGGTGTGATATATAAGTCCAAGGGCTACCTGTGAATAACAAAATTAAATCATGTGGAAAACATTTGAAAATGTAAGTGAGAATTTATGAAGCTGGCGGATTTTTACCTACCATCTACCCGCCCTGTTTCATCACCAATTGTAAATCGAATTCGCTAGTGAGCATATATAGAACACTAGCTGCCTATTAATACCTGTCTAGGCTGATTTGAGCTGGTGGCTGTTGAGATAGGCACTATTTCCAAATTGCAAAAGTGGGAGACCCTCTACTGGAGCATAGCTCAGGTAGTTTTCGCCCAAGTGACATTTCACAGTATACAGAAACTACCAACCTTTCCCAACGGAATCTACTAGCATGCTGAAGAGAGGTTGGTAGCCCTCTTCCACACCACCTCCGCCCTACCAGCCACCTCATAAGTCGGCCAGTTCTTGGTCAAATTCCACGCCTTTTTGCACAGAGTAGCTTTACTATGTAGATTGATTCGGCATCATTGTTGGCCTGGTACTGGCATTGGTTCTTGATCGCTGTGTGAGGTGTGTCAACTACTCCTCCCCACCTAGCGGACTACCTAGTGGTCCTCAGCATGTCCCAGTACCAGGGCAATGATAACGCGGAATCTATATACATATAGTAGACCTATTCTGTGCAAAAGGGTGTGAAATTTGACCAAGAATTGGCGGACCTATAGGGGTGGCAGGTAGGGGGGACCGGAAGGGAGTAGTGTGAACCACGGGATGAAAGCGGGACAGGATTACCGTCCAAAAACCGTCCCGGGCAAGTGCCAAGACGGGATTTCTCACAGACATCTAATTACACGGTATATGGACGGGATTATCTCGACCGCTGCTGACCGTGCAGCTACCGCTCAAAAAACGCAACATTGGCCGCCAAGTGTGAACGGCTCCTCTGAATTAATATCAGACTCACCATGATAATAGACCTCATTGAGTAGATCATTTGATGTCTAACAAGTATCCTTATCGGACAAATATTGGTGGAGTTGGCATGGGTAGATGGTGGCTGTTTTTGAGATTCTCCCCCTGCTAACCCCCCCAGCATCCACCCATGCCAAATCTATGAATATTGGTCCGATAAGGATGCTCGTTAGACGTCAAATAACCTAGGCGATGGGCTCTATTAGCCACGCGCGTCTAATCTTGAATCGGAAGATCTGTTCTGACTCGGCGGCAGTTTTTGGTGATGACACGAAATGACACGGAATCCCGTCCAATACCGCCCGGGTTGCCGTATTTCGGGCATCCCAAATTACGTTCACGGGCGGGATTACTGCCAATGAAAACCGTCCCGGTACCATCCCGTAGTTCACACTAGGAGGAGGAGGGCATTATCCCACCCCCATAGCTCCACCAATTCTTGGTCAAATTGGACATCCGTTGGCACAGAGTAGCTTTATTATATCTCGGTAGGCTCCGCAATATCGCTGGCCAGGTGCTGGGACATGCTGGGGACCACTGGGGCGGTCCGCGGGGGGAGAGGGAGTTATTGACACACACTCTCCCGTCGATCCACAGCCAGTGAAAGTACCAGGCTAACAATAACGCTGAATCCATCTCAATGTAGTAGATCTACACTGTGCAAAAGAGTATGAAATTTGATCAAGAATTGGCGGACCTATAGGGCTGATAGGGCGGGTATTGGGAGACAGAGGAAGACGCTATACCACCCCCCATAGTTCCACCAATTCTCGACTAAATTGAACATCCTTTTCCACAGAGTATGTCTACTATATGTAGATAGATTCCGCATTATCGTTAGCCAGATGCTAGCACTAGCTGTGGGCCAGTGGGGATGGTCCTCTAGGGGGTGAGGTAGAGGAGCAATTTCCCTGAAACCCATTATGATACCCCCTGTAAATCAGTCAAATCTAAGGCGATTAGGGTCAATATGACCTTGAATGAAAGCCCAGAAGCAGCTCTACAAGATTGCGTACTGAAATATCCAATCACACAGGCCATTCAGGAGCTCTGATAAATATTGCGGCTGGGCAAAAAACCCGTGACATACCGCCCGGGACTTACCTTCTTGGTCATCCCAAATCCCGGTCAGGAACGGGATGATTGAGCATGAATACCCTCCCGTTACCTATCCTGTGGTTCTTCCTAAATCCGTTATAACGCAGCGGCCGTGTTATGATATTGGAGGGCAAGAGATGATCCTGTCGAACTACCATGTTTTCGCTACGCTTGAAGAAAATCAGTCTCGGCACGCATACGGGACGGTATTCATATGGGATCCCCCCGTTTCATCCCGTGGTACTCACTAGCATTCAAATGTGAATTTGTCCTTATCTAGCGATGCTTTTGAATGCTTCTCGACGGTTATCGCCAAGTCGTCAGTTGCCTTCCCACGCAAGTACACCCTTTGTATTAACATCAGTTATCTATGATCGTTGTACCATCTCATGATCAGGTGTTACGAAAGTGCGCAAGTGTATTTCTTGTCTACTTCAATCATACGATGGATGTCACCAAATCACCAAATCGTCACTCGCATATCGACCTATCATTCCGGCTTTTAGGTTGGCCTAGTTTGTTGCATGTTTATACAGAACTGACCACTAGAGGGGTTTGCTACTAAAGGGCACACTTCTCGCTCGTATATAACTCGCGTCTTTCTCCTCTCTATGGCTAAGTCTATATACACCCGCAGTTCTCCCCATATTGAAACATGGTTGTTAAAACTTTCGATGATTCTTCTTAGAGTATATCTATATGAGGGCTTGTATGCTCCTATACACAAATTTTAATGTATGCAATGTACGCATGCATGCGTACTCAGAAGTCGTATCCAGCAGTTTCAGATGACCGTGGTCTTCAGCCCTGATTATAAAATATCGTACTTCCCAGCAGCCAAGATGAAGCCCATAAGCCAAGCAAAGCATGGCGATGCATATATTCAACACCGGCTGTTGCTAGAAACGTCTAGGATGAGGTCACCAATACACTAAGTCTCATAATCGTAAACAGATACACGCTTGCTCACTCGCCACCCGCCACTCGCCACCCTTCATTCGATCATTCCCGCGAGACCTGCTATCTTATTCTATTATACATGGCACGTGGTAGTCTCACGGGTACAGTGCCCTGACTTGGTCAAAATATTTTGCCACGCTGACATCATCATAAAGAATATCTGTATGGATCTCCGTATACATTAGTTTCGGGATACATCTCGAAGGGGGGCGGGTAATGTGATTTAGACACAGCTTTTCTTCCAGCTATCTATAGATAATCTAAAGTTCAACGCTGTAAGGTATAGATTGAGTATTTATGTTGGTTATGGCGTGTCTCTCGCTCGGTGTTCTCATCGATTTTTTACATCAAGCATTGTCGGCTGAAGAAGCAAATGTATACTTTCCATTATTCACTCTACATCGTTACTGCAGTACAAGAAGAACACAACCAAAGGGGTAAAAGACCCGCATGTATGAACTTCACACATCGATTTCTTATGCCCGGTTTTTCTCGATTGCCGCCTGTAACATATTAGTTCAAATCTGAGGTTCAAAAGATTGGATTTTATCAAAACGCACCTTCAGCTTTCTAGCATCGGCTCCGACAACATCGCCAACCTTCTCGCCTCCCTTGAAGAAGCAGAATGTGGGCATAGCACGGACACCGAGTTCTTGGGCAATGTCTGGGTTCTCGTCGACATCAACTTTGTAGAATGCAACGTCTTCGAACTCTCGGGAAAAGCCCTCGACTACTGGGGAGATGACTTTGCAAGGACCTATATGTTGCGTTACTTTCGATATTTTTGATATTCGTGAGGAACAGGAAGACGAACCACACCAGGTCGCAAACATGTCAACCACGACAAGTTTATCGTAAGATGTTTTCAGTGCATTTTGCCATTGATCATTGCTGTTGTTGCTGTGATTGTTTTGGTTAGCAGTGTAAGTATTCATTGTTTATCCAGGTGTGCTTTATATTAATGGGGAGAGAAAAGAATTTCATGATTGGTGCCCGCACACGTGATGGTGTTGATTGCGGGTAATTACACAGACGCAGAATCAGCTGTGTCTGACGGCGATTATTCGAAGCAAGCAACAATAAAAAAAGCGAAGGGATATTAAGTATGATCACAAAATTGAACAATCAATAGAAATAAACAGTCATAATGTTGGTAAAACTATGACCATTAGGGGAGGAGGAACGTACCCAGTGATTTGCGAGACCATCTTTGCGGCACTACAATAAAATTGGCGAGTTTTGTATTACTTGATATAAAGAAGAGCAGGATAGAGCTAGGTGTAAGAGGTGAGAACTACTGAGTGTGGTGGTTGTGGGGCAAAGCTGCTCTTATGTGATGAGGCACCGGCAATAATGACACTAATCACATTCAGGTTTTTGCCTAGTGACACCGATGATGACGATTTCAAGTGCTTCTTCGATGGCGTCAGGAAATATGGGGGCCGTGACATGGATAGATATCCAATACTTTTGATGCATGTTGGTGCAGGGATCAACACGATAAGGCTAAAGATCTCAAACGGTATTGGTAAGTTTGTGACCCTGCCCCCGCGCGCACCGGTGGGGACTCGAATCAACCTCAGGCTATGGATGCACGTGTGACGGGTACGATGGTTTCGCTTTTCTCATACCAATCAGATGCAGGTGAGAAATAGATGCATTTCGCGGTGATGCTTGCATTGCGACAAAAACGTTTTTTGATGCAGAGATCGACTCGAAAAGGCTTAAGGTCACAAGTGGTTCTTGGCGGTTTGTGTGCCGATGCGATCGATTCGTTTTACCGCTACCGATCAGCTGCAGGTGGGTATTATATGCCATTCGCGGTGATGATTGCATATGCGGCTGAAAATTTTGCTCTTCCAGCCGATCTCATGCATAAGTTGCAGTCAGGATTGAAACAGTGATACTTTAACTATCCAAACGTTAAAAACGACTCAGGAGACAAATTACTACAAAGAAATCGCTCAAGAGTGACTCTTTTAGATCGTTTGGAACAATCTGGCGATTGAAGTCTTTCGTGATTAATCTGCCATCGGAGCTAATCTCGTTTTTCGTTTCTCTCTTAACTTCAGTGGTCGCCAAATGCTGTCATCTCTCGTTGTGAAGTCATCCCATCCGAAGAGCTACACTATGTCATCTCTTAAAGAGTACTTGATTATTGGATATGGACATACTATATAGAGAGTGTAACTACATGATTGTAATCAATTAGGTTTGTGAATTAAACCCATACAGTACTGGAGGCCAACTGGACCTGAGGCCGTGACACAGGATCGCCGAAGTCTACATATCCCACAGTCTGGCGAAAACGAGCGCACCACGCACACCACAAGGCAACCGAACAGGGGTGAGTGAGCACCCGAGGCAACCCGACGGATTCGCTCCACTGATGAACGCAAAATACGCGGTAGGATTGCGACTTCGGCAACTTCTTTTCCGGTTGGCGAGGATTCCAAATCGTTGATCCGTGTTTTCCGTACTGCTAATCCGCTTTGTAAAGTTGGGCTGGTATAAGTCAGTTGTTGCTTCGCATCCCCCACAACATTCAGCTCCAAGACGGACGGCTGGAAACTCTGGTATGGCCTCGCTGCAATGTAACATAGATAATCTGTCACAAAAGCGGTCGGCTCAGGGGTAAAGTCGGATATCGGGAGGACAGACTGTGGGGATTTCAGGAGTATGGACTATTGTCACTTTTAGATCTCGGTCGGTTCTCGGGCGGACAATTTCTCTCCGCTGGAGAAACTCCGCCAGCACCGAACCTGTTGCTGGAAGCCCTAAGGTTCACGGTGGTGACTGTCTCATTAGACTTCACACCATGACTGTCCTTTTAGACTTCACACGATGCTCGCCCTCATGCTCATCATATATAAGACGCACCTTTGTCTGTCTCTCTTGTACCTACAATCAACTCACTCATTCACATCGACAGGTTATGAGCCCGGCGGTCGCTACTGACTAAAATCACCTATTTTTTCTTTCTATCATTTCACGACCTTCCAAAAACCTCGTCGACTACAAAGACCTCCGAAAACCTCGAATACACCGTCCTCCCACCCTCACCAAGACCCCCGAAATCTCCGTCCTCCCGCTCACACCAAGACCCTCGAAAACTCTGTCCTCTTACAAGACCTTCGAAGCCTCGAAAACTCCACCTTACCGGAAAATGACTACCGAAACTTTCAAGAGCGCTTACGGCAACATCCCTAAGTTGACCGAGAACAACCACCCCATGTGGAAAGAGAAAGTGCAGCATGTCATCATGGGAGCAGACGCTTACGAGATCATGACTAGAGAAGAGCCTGAGGCAGAAGGCAATGCCCGGGAGGGCCGTGCCGAACTGTGAAACTGGCGAAAACGATGAAACAACGCCCAATCCATCATCTATATGGGATGCTCAGACCAGATCCTCCCACATATCGAAAACACCATCGATCTTGCAGAGATGTGGCATATCCTACAGGATCGATTCGATGACATGCTCTCCAAACTCAGTCGAACGCAGATCCTACGCAAATTCCATGCCTGCTACCCCGCAAAAGACAAGAAGATGACTACCTACTTCACTCGCCTAATCGACTACCGCAATCAGTTGAGCAGCTCTGCCAAAGAGATCACTGGAGACAGCTTTGTCACTCATCCCTTTACACACATACCGAAGGAATTTGCCACAATGATCAACATCTTCGAACGACAAGCCCCGCCTCCCACCTCAAAACACATCATGGATGCCATTCGATTGGACGAAGAGAAGGCGGCATTTGTGAACAAAATTGCAGACTCCTCGACTGGTGCTGCCCTTTACTCTCAACGCGGAGGTGATCGTGGTCGTGGGCATCGGCGTTGTGGAAGTGGGAGATTTGGACGACAACAGACGTACCGATGCACCTACTGCAAGATCGATGATCTCACCACCGAAGCATGCGGCAAGAGGAAACGCGCTGAGAGCGGAAACAGCAATTCTGGCCGAAACGGCAATTCCGGTGGAAATGACAGCTCTGGAGACAATGCTGGAGGAAGCGATGAGACAGTGTGCTACCATTCCGGGATCCCAGGCCATATCAGACCCGATTGTATTCACTACAAACGAGCAAAGGAAACACGAAACAAAGTTCGAAAAGGCACAGCTTCAATCGCCACCGCTGGAGATTGAGATCTCCTTTGACTATCAGGTCATGCTCTCACCGCCTCGGCCCATACAACTGGGGTCATTGATTCCGGGGCCTCTCACCATATGTGCAACATTCGCAGCTCGTTCAAGTCATTCAAGAAACTACGCCGACCTATGCTCATGGAACTTGGCTATGATAACACGGTAAGTGTACCTCATCATGGATTTGTTGACGCTACTCAGGGCTACGAGATCAATGCTCTTTATACACCTACATTCCGTCTCTCACCCTTCTCCATCAATCAACTGGACTCCGCTGGATCTACAGCCACATTTGGCGCCGGCAAATGCTCCATATCATCGCCACAATCACCGATCACAATCACCTGTCATCGTGTTACTGACCTCTACTTTATATCTCCCACTGCAAGCGCACATACAGCATCAACCTTGGATGCACTTTCAAACACACCTCGGATCACAGTTCCAAGCACGCCTTCGAGCACCGATTCAAGCACAATCTCCAAATCCAAGTCAACTCAGAGGAAGAGAACACGAAGCACACTCACTACTGAATCTACGAGTCTATCCCCGACCACTCCTCCGTCCGCACCTCCGAACCCATCTCCCAGCACACCTGCCATCTCATCTCCGAATGCACCTTGGAGTGCACCTATATCTACCACTCCAAGCACACCTGCCATCTCATGTCCGAACGCACCTCCATGTACACCTAAGTCCCCCATTACAAGCACAATCGCCGCCACAAAGTCAAAGTCCACTCGAAAAATTCTCACTATCTCACAGTCAAGACTATGGCATCGCCGCTTTCCTCACATGCACCCTACCTCTGTGCGATGTCTCATCCCCGAATACTCGAACGATGATTCGATGTGCACAGTGTGCATCCAGGCCAAGCACAAGCAAAAGTTCATCCGAGTCAAGGTCAAGCGCACATCGAAGCCCTTTGAGCTGGTACACTCTGATGTATGTGGTCCAATCTCTACTCGCACCTTCGGCGGCAACAAGCATTTCTTACTATTCGTTGACGACTATACCCGCTTCACATTCGTATGGATGCTCCCAGATAAGAAGTCGGAAACATGCACCACCGCCTACAAGGCCTTTCAGGCCCTAGGTCATTCCATGGGCCAGGGCTATCAAATTAAATGATTCCGATGCGACAATGGTCAAGGAGAGTACGATAAGAAGACCTTCGGCTTGGTGCTCACTGCCAGCGGCACAACATATGAATTGTGCCCGCTTTACTCTCACCACAAGAATGGAGTCGCTGAGAGAATGATCCGTACCATCACCCAGAAGGCTCGAGCTATGATGATTGACTCCCAGGCACCCATTCAGTTTTGGGCAGAAGCTGTCAACACCACAGTTTACCTCCATCGGGGATCTCCAAACGAAGGCCTGACGAAACGAGATGACCGAGATGGCTACAAAGCACCATACGAAACTCCATATGAGATGCTCCATGCCTTTGGCAAGGCCGCTGGCAACAAGATATCATACAAGGCTCCTATTCACCATCTGCGACGATTCGGCTGCTATGTGAGCAAGGTCATCCCTGAAGCCCAGCGCCGAAGTGAATTCGGTACTTGATCAAAGCCCTTCATGATGGTAGGCTACACCCACGATTCAACGACATTATGGAGGATTTGGGACCCAAACTTTCAAGTCGTTAGGGCACAGTCGGAAGTCATCTTTGATGAAGAACAAAACGCATACGTTTCATGCACCACAGACGGAATTGACATTTTTGGACTCCCAGAAAATGCAGAATACATTGAGGAACTTCATACTGGAGATGGATTACTCCGAGCACAGAACACTGCAATTGGAATGGGTGGAGATGGACTTCCCCATGCCCGTCCCAAGGATATCAGTGGAACGGGTGAAGGCCACAGCGGTGGTGATCACGGCCGCACTGATGATGGCACAGATGTTCAATGGCATCTGCCCGATGACCATACTCATCGAAGTCTCCCTGCATGTTCAGGTTCGAGATCATATCCTCCTGGCGAGGGGGATACAATCATTCTCGCACACAGTCGTGATCATAGCACACACGAACCACAGGGGTTGAGACAACATATTGAGCACAGCCGATGTCTCTGCCGCGAGAATCACACTGCCCGCAGGGAAGCCCCGGCCATGACCAAGAAGTCAAATCAAGGGCCACCACCACCGACCACGCGTCGCGTCACAAGAACCCAAGGCAAGGCTTCCGCGGATGCATTAATGGCATCAGCGCTGGCATCAACCACTATCAATGGAGACCCATCGACATACCCCGAAGCTATGGCAGGTCCACTTAGAGATCACTGGAAGCGAGCCATTGATGAAGAGAGCGCTTCCATCCTCTTAAACAACACCTTCACCACAGTCAACTCCAAAGAAGCCAAGCAATTGCTTGTGAAGCCAAAGGCTGGCCGCACAGACACGAAGACACGCACGCACCACCGATCATTGTGAGACTCAGGAAAGCCCTGTACGGTCTCCAGCAATCACCGCGGCTCTGCCACAACGATATCAACACTTTCCTCCTCTCCCTCGGGTTCACACAGTCACAAGCCGATCCTAACCTCTATATCCGCACCGATGGCATTCTCATCCTTCTGTACGTCGATGACATCTCCATGATGTACGCACGTACGGAGTCTGCCTCCAAAGCAGCGATCGAGGTCAAAGCGAAGATCTCCGACAAATACAAGATCATGAACGTCCGTCCAGCACGGCAATTCCTCGGCATCGAGATCCACCGCGATGAGAACGGCACTGGCATCAGTCTTGGCCAGAAGGCCTTCATCACCACGATTCTCAAGCGATTCCACATGCAAGATGCTCATGGAGTCACAACTCCCATGGACCCCAATAACAAACTCGACTTAGCCGACGATCGGGGGGAGAAGGAACTCGACAAGGACAGTGTCAAGGACTATCAAGCGATCATCGGATCGTTGATGTACGCAGCACTTGCAACGCGGCCAGATATCTCATATGCACTCGCGGCTCTCTGCCGATACAATTCTCGTCCATTCACCAGCCATATGACCACAGCAAAGAGAGTGCTCCAGTATCTCAAAACCACAGCAGACTTTCGACTGCACTTCAATGGCAACGGCAACGGCAACGGCAACGGCAACGGCAACGGCAACTGCAACGGCAACGGCAACGACTATGACAACTACGGCGTCGTCGGATTTACAGACTCTGACTGGGCCAGCGATAGCACCGACCGCGAGTCTCAAGGAGGGCACGTCTTTCTTACGTGTCACGATGGTGGCGCCATATCATGGCAGCCTCGGAAACAAGACCTGATCGCCCTATCAACACTCGAAGCCGAATACATCGCCTGCTCTGAAGCCTCCCGAGATGCGAGATGGCTGCTACAATTGCAGAGAGATATTCACGGCTCTCCGAGCGACGCATCCCCGCTACCGATCTACTGTGACAATCAGGGTGCCCTCACACATATCACAACCAGAGTGATCAAGGCCAGAACGAAGCACATCGATCTGTGCTACCATAATAGTCGAGATCTACATGCTCGCACAATCGTAGACTACTCCTACGTACACACGAACGACAATGTGGCCGATATTCTCACGAAGCCACTCACCAAAGAGAAGCACATGAAATTCACCAAGGGAATGGGACTGTGGTAATACGAGATTTGGGTGGAATTCAATGGAATATTGCTTTTAAGATTGTTTGATGCACTTGTTTGTTTACGGATGGCCATCCACAGGCTACGGTAGTACTCTTTTCCCTGCTCACAGTCACTTCTCACGAGCAGGGTTTTTAAGGAGGCTACTATGGGAATTACATGCAGCGCACGTACGCTTGCTATCATTTGTTTCAATCATGTTTGGTACTCGCATTTGTTTAGTTCTTGCTTCACGGAGTATAGCAAGAGGGGGGAGTGTTGCTGGAAG
>Ga0307515_10006783_pt1 | contig 22784 bp, 23 predicted proteins | sample 17_EM_MG_FD_194513 | JGI IMG/M metagenome (GOLD analysis project Ga0307515, IMG submission 194513) | Populus trichocarpa ectomycorrhiza microbial communities from riparian zone in the Pacific Northwest, United States - 17_EM | ecosystem: Host-associated > Plants > Roots > Unclassified | place... | reverse complement strand
GTTCTGGTTCCAGACCTGTCACGTGACCTTCACCGCCCGGCAGAATCCTGTATATTAGCATCGTTCGGAGCTGTTCTCAGCTCTTCACCTTAGTATTCTAAGAATGGATCAGTTCTACTATCAACGTCGTTCCGGTCCGTCACAACCCGTAACGTAACTAGCTATATAATTTAGCTACCTTTTATCCTATAGCTTAATTAGTTCTAGCGCCTCCTATACTATCTTAACTAACCTATTTATATCCCTTTATAGTAGTTCTACTACTTATAATATAAGGTCCGTAACACTATCCCCCTCCTCTCTATCTTTGTCCTTAAAGATATCTCCTATCTTTAAGTCGTTAATTAGAGGTATAGTATTCCCGTTTTTAATTTAGTAACCTTTCTAATTTATAATACCTCTTATTAAATCCTCTATATCTAATTCACGCATCGATTTCTTATAAGGACAGGGCTTGGCGGTCACGTGGAAAGATATGTGAAAGATAAACTACGGCACCAGGCCACGAATACACAAACAGAGCTTCCAGAGCCTTTTGATCCACAGCACCTATCATATATAGTTCCTAAATCTCTTGCAATACAACTTGGATAATCCGATTGTCACGGGACGACTAAGGCATCCAGATTGATGCCTGCATTTTCTAACACGACTTCCGTGCCTGACTGCACTTTTCTCCCTTCAAACTTCTCCACGCCTTCACCTCCTCCCCATCCTCACCTCCTCACCTCCTTCCCGTCCTCATTACGCTCCCCACTGTACTCTCCTCGAATGCGCTCATTTTTGTCGATATCAGGATCAACAACAGAACCCTTCAGACGGTAGAGGAGTGGAGCTAGCAGCCAGGAGCCCGCTAGTCAACGCGTTCGTGTCAAAGGACGGCTCCGAAGTCTTTCCATCCCAAAGCCGCATTCGGTCCCAGATCAACATGTTTTGGTCCGCCTGTGCTTCATTTCCGAAAAATTATTTTAGGCTGACTTCTTGAAGTTTTATGAACCCTCCTATTGAAGACTCCATAGTCCAAATAGGTCAGGACCGCTGGTTGCTCGGCTACGCAGTAGTCTGTGAAGTTGTCTCTGAGGAGCCGAAGGATGCTTTAAAGAGCTGGAGAGACGATGGAAAATTGTATTGTCTTCGAACTTTACCTGAAACCGACGGCACTTCTATCACACCAAGACAATGTGGGAACTTGCAGAACGGTCTTTTTCATCACGCAGGCACCTCTGCGGCGGCTTGGAACATTGGAGGAATGTTTATCAAAGTCGAAGCGTGGCGACCCGAGATGCAATTGGAAAGCGACACAATTCGCTTCGTCAACAGAGTCTCGTCACTCCCTACACCGAATGTTATCTACTCGTGGGTAGATACTCAATGGAGTCGCTCGTTTCTCATTCTGAAAACAATAAAAGGAAGGACCCTGAACCAGGCTTGGAATACATTGTCTTCTGATTGCCGCACTCAGCTTGCTAATACAGTTGGACGATTTTGCAAGGCTCTAGCTATCTCAACATCAGAGAGGCTTGAGACGGCTGATGGCAAAGGCATTGTTGAGCCATTTCTGACAACGCGGCCTGCAAACCCCGAGCCTTTGTGGAAGCCGCAGTTAGAAGAAGTGTTAAGGAGTAGAAAACTCAGTTCTGGGAAAAGACTGCCTGAAGGACTCATCACTACAATGTTACGTCCTTCGATGCGCTGATGAGTGCCTAAACAATCGGCATCTCATACGCCGCAGCCCGTGCCTGCTCTTCTTCCTCGCGAGGGGCAATACACTTCTTCCCCTTTTTCGATTTGTGGTGATTGCTCAAAATATCTGCTCTCAGGAAACTCTGCCCACATCCCCAGCGTTGACCATTCCTCAATACTCCTCCGCAGCTGAAAGCTTTGACTCTGTCGTGCTTTTTCATATGTCTTGTGAGATCACTTTGTCTGACACAAGGCGTACCACAAATGTGGCAAGTCAACGGTTCGCCAACCCCATGCGTCTTCAAGTGTGAATCCCGGTTCCAACGTTTGGTGAAGGTTTTGTCACAATGAGAGCACTTGAATTCCGTTTGCGTCTTTGTGCGTTTCGCGGGTCTGGAGGACTGTGCGGGCTGGGTGACTTTGTCTGACTCTGATTCTGATTCTGATTCTGATTCGGCGTTGGCATCTGAGTCTGCATCTGGGACTTCGGCAATGGAAGGTGGGGTTTCTTCGAGTTCGACGGCTGTCTCAGGCACGTATTCCCTCTGGCTTTCAGTAATCTCATCCTCGGTCGGGAAGGAGTCCTGATTCGTGGGATCGGGATGAGTCTCTTTGAGGTGCCTCGTCAGCTGCTCTTCCTTTGCGAAGCCAATGAAGCCAGTACAGTGTATATCGGTGCACCGGAATGGTCTTTCGTGTCTTTGAACATGACCTTCGCGTTCCTCTTTAGAGGCGAAGCCTTGCGTAAAGTACTTGCAGCTGAATCTTGGGCACTTGAAAAGATTTGTGCCGTATTTTCGTTCTAATTCGTCGTCCAATGATTCGATCTTCTCGCCCGTCGACCGGTCCGCGCCGTTAAGAACAACGGATTCTATCTGAACTCGGACACCAGCCACAATTTCTGACAGATCAAGAGCATATTCGCCGAGCCGCATGTCCCCAAAGCGTTTGATCTGCTCTTGCGTTGAAGCGACAGCTTGCTGGATATGTTTGTGCCGTGGTGAAGTTTGAAAGATTTGCAACCTGTCTCGCGTGCGCTTAGAGATCTTTGGTTCAATGGTTGGCGTTCTCCAATGGCTTTCGAGAAGCCCCTCGAAAGACTCAAGGAAACCTCGTGTCGATTTATCAGGGCCAGGTTCGGACGACATCCCCGCTTCCAAGTGACGCACCCAATTGAGAACAGCGTATTCCATAAATCCATAGCTTCCATCTAGGACTGGGTGGGTTGAAAATGGGCTGTTAAAAATTGGAAGATTAAGATAGTCGACGCAGAAAGTTGCTAATCCTAATTCCTTTGCCGTACCATCGAGGTCTTTACTATTCAGTAGGTAGCTATGTTTATCGAGTTAGTCTTTACGAAACCTCATTATCTGACCAGGGTAGCGTACACCTTGGCAGTTAAATGCACCAACTCAACCGATCCATCAGGTCGAACGCTGACCAAAGATTCACAGAGTTCTTCAGGCTTCACTTGGAAGTGCCGCCTTTCAAACTCGACTTCTCTTTTTGCTAAGTTGATAGACTTCATTGTTTGTACCTCATGAAGCTTCAACGGTCGCTTGGCATAAATGAGCCAACCCAGAAGCATTTTAGCTTCTTCACGTTGTGCTTTGACGGGTTTGTTCAAAATGGTCCGCATGATCCTTTTATACCTAGGACAAGGTGAGCCAAAAATAATAAATTGATCTTAAAGACACATACGCTTCGTCTAGCTTGTCGAGGTCTGTGGGAAGCGAGGCCAATTCGAATTCCAAGCCGTCAATCGAGGTTTGACCACACAAATTGATCCATACGAGTTCGGCGACAAGGAACATACCTAGTAGAGACATAATAACATTAGCTTTCTTCATCCAAAATGACGCTGGCTTTCGAATCGTGCTTACCATGAGCAAACGCAGAGACGACACTCGCGATTTCTTTCAATTTATCCTCAGGAATTTTTAGAATCTCGCCAAGCTCTTGAGACCGAAATTGGCAGAAAGCATCAATATCGTCCTCGTTCTTCCCCAAGTCCACGACAATGTCGGCCAGGCCGGTGAAGTCTTTCCGTGCACTGTCTTTACGACTAACGAACATGCAACGAAGGCGATCTGCATCCTGATCACTATCATGGTTTTCGATGATTTTGCGGAAAAATTCCACGATGGTCTTTCGTTCGTCTCTAGAGGCGCATTCATCTAATCCATCTAAAATGATATAAGCCGAATTGCAATTACTCAGCGCAAAGAGCAGAAGTTCTTCAATGAGCGATCGAGAATTCAGGAAAGGCTCTCCGCTTTTGCAACACCTGTTGTGCATGTAATCAAGAATTCCGGTGTCTTGTTTGAGAAGCTGTGCCAGGAATGTGCGAGCCATGGATGCGAAAGTATCCCGATCATCATCACCTTGTTTGAAGTAGAAAAACAAAACAATCGGTGTGGGTGACAGGTTCTGGGCTTCCTCTACTACTAAGGACGCAAGGACACTTTTCCCTGTGGCGATTTTTAGTATACTGGAGCGCTTAACACTATGTGGTCTGTAAGGATACACTTACCAGCCCCAGGGTGACCATGGAGCCACAGCAAAGTGGGTAGCGTCGTAAACTGCGGGTCGAACCACTCTTTGAACGTCATATGGTCTAAAAGCCAGCGGCCTGGCATCGCGCCGGGAGAGCACCGATTTCGAATGCTCTTTAAGTGGTATTGCTCATTCTCCATGTCGATAGGTTTCAGCCAGGTGTAGACGGTTTGCCTTCGCTTCAAGTCCTCGTCATCTATCTCGATAGGGTTTGGTTCGTATTCGAGAGTGGATTGGCTTTGAGCTGTGTGAATCTGTTCGAAATTGCCTCCATGTACAATGAGATCGAGGCGAGACGCCATGCTGGAGATGTGTCTAGAAATTTGAAACTTGCGCCTCGGCCAGGAGGTTGATAATATGTCCCTCCAGCCTGCATCCTATCAGTACAAAATCTGACCGTCCTATAAGGTGCAAAACTCACAACGCTGTTTGAAAATTTGCAGAGCAAGCGCGTGCACCTGAATGATGTCGGAATACCCAGCAGAGACAATTTGCGTTATATCTGGTTGGGTGCGAAGGAGCTCGTCGTATTGAGGATAAAGGGGCTGTTGTCGCCCAATCTTCTCGTACATATCAACGATTTCGTTGAGCGCTTCTTGGTGGTCCTTTGTTAACTGCGTAAAACAGTCAGTACTCGGTGTTGCTATTATGTATGATCAGCGAACCTCAAGCATATATTTGACAGGCCCCTTGAGGAAAACATCAGCAATGAGCCTTGACCTAAGTGAGTTCGAATTCCTACCCAAATGAACGCCATAAACGTGTCAGGCACACAAAACTTTCCAAGAAGTTCCCCAAATTGTTCAAAAGCCTCGAGAAAAGGGCCTAGTCGCTTCAGTCCTCGTTGACGTCGCTCTGAGCGCTGCTTGGATTGTAGATTAATAAGAAATTGTTTCATGTTGGCAAGATTGACCTGTCCAAATCTTTCTTCCTCTTTTCGGCTCAGGCTGCTTTGAAATTTTGACAAAATGTTGTCCATGGATATAACCAGGCCCTCGGTGTTTCCCACATCTCTTTGTGAAGACGAGCCGGTAGTTTCACCTTGGACGTTGAGCGAAGGAGCGGGCATTGCCTCTTTCCGAAGAGCCTCCAGTGCTTCTGCCACTCTACCCGCATCGGGTATCAACGCTTGACCTGGCACTGCTAAGAGGCTCCCGGAGCTATCGCCATGGCGGAACATGCTGTTTAAAAGAGCGAAGAAAGCAGCAGTATAGAATTTCCTTTGAAACACGCTTGTCGTATCGTCCTGACCAATAGGCTCCTGTGTCTGTATCATGCGCTGCAATTGTCTGTGTCTGTCAAGGACTTGATTCTTGACATGCGTTCCGAGGAAAAAGGCGGGCGTGTCCCTCCCATGTTGTCCATCCGCGGTACGAGCTTCTCTGTACTTGGGGATTTCGTCTCGGCCTTGGATATCTGCAGTAGCAAGCTCAGAGATTATGCATGCAAGTGACCAGATATCGTCTTTTCGAGTATACTGGCCTTGCCGCGGAGGAGTGTAGTAGCCAGTGTTGTGGGAACTGACGACGCCGGTAGACCCAGTCTCGTCCAGTAAGACTGGTTTGAACTCAAGCAATCCGAAGTCCGCGATTTTCATAATCCCTCTGACAATGAGAATGTTTGCGGGTTTTAGATCTTGGTGGTAAGCTATCTTGGTTCCCTGGTATAGATTATGCAGTGTGTTTATGCCCTCCGCAAGACCTTGCACCTGTCTCCACAGATCGCCGGATTTGTAAATGACACCCTGTCCTTTGCTGAGATAGTCGTGGAGGGACATATCCGCCTCCTCCTGAAGAATGAAAAATATGTCTCCATGCCAATACGCACCTAACGCAGGCATGAGGTGTTGATGGTTGGTCGCTTTTGAGAGACCCTGTAGGTTGTACCACTCTTTCGCTGATGAACTAGCCTCGCCATTCTCGAAAATTTTGCGTGCAAATTTAGTAATCTAGAACTTTACTATCAGTCTCTCGTATTTTGACATCATGGGAAGACCTGCCTGGCCGAACTCCTGAGAACAATAATCTTCATCCTGAAACTCAAAGCAGCGGACTTCTGCAAAAGAGCCTTTTCCCTTGGGTGTTTCATTCTCCTTGATTGGGAGTAGCTCTTTCGCGCGTATTACTTTGATGTCAGAATATGGCTTCAGCGTTCTCACCAGAAAGCTATATTGATTTCTCAACACTTTCTTCTTGAGTGAAGCAAGATCAGCAATGTTCTCCTTTCGTGACCGACCATGGATCTTTTCCTTCAGCCAATCAAAATCCCCCTCCTGCAAGTATTCAGTCCCGTGAAGTTTCAACCCATGCTGTTGAAAAACACGAATCAATGCTGGTCGCTGTACATAGATGAGTAAAGCAAAGATAGCTGCATAGTCGGTCCTCAGTTCTTTTTCTCTGAGCTCGTTGAAGTATGTTGAGCGATCACTAAGTGGGCCGCCATCTTGTACGCATCCACGACAAGGACATAGAAAGATTGCTTCCAGCTTTATTCCAGCCACTTTGTCGGCAAAAAGAGCTTCGATGCACCTCCTCGGTATGTACCAACGAGCACTTGCTCTTGGGAGCAGGTCGCTGACAGGTTCGATCTCATTGTTCTCCAAATATCGTTCGGCCAACTTGCAGGGTGGTGTTTCTGTGACTTCGGTTTCCATTGCGCCGATGTCTTGATCAAAGAACGAACGTGGCCAAACGGATATTTTGATGGAGATGCCTGCTCAATTCAATCATCGCCTCGTGGTAGTGAACGAGGCCTCTTCACAGCCTCGAATCAAATCCTCCAGCAACTATACCGTTTAAGCAGAAAATCAAGACGCGTGGCGGAGCGGTAATTTATCGCTCCATGCTCCTGCTCCCATGGTGCACGGCGCAGCAGCATCAGGCTTTCTGCAGAATGCGCCCGTGTAGGGACCCTGCTCATCGCCGAAGCGCTTCGCAGACTGCAGTGCTCTGTACAACGGAATCCAGGCTGTGCGAAGCGAATGAGAGATATCCGGCAAGGACAAGGCTATTGATGAGGTGATTGATGGTGATTGTTGTTAAATTGAAAACCGAGGTGGGACGCGAAGAAGGTGGCTGTCCGAGCAACTCGCTTCGCGCCAGGCTCGAAATTACGCATATGCACGGTTCATGTTGTACTGGGTCTCAATGACAATGATGCATTGGAGCAGCTCGTCGATTTTCAAATGGGAAGTAATTACATATTATCTGACTTTGGAAAAACTGTTTGGCGGGTCTATCAAGCAATTCTATATATTACTTTTCTGCTATTATTTGCAACCATTGATACAAGCACTTCTTCAGACTTCCATCATCTCCCCAAGAGTATCGACTGGCCGAGTGCCAAAACCAAAGTATTGCTGTAATGATTGATTAGGGGAGTTACCACGGAGTCTGATCGGGGCTCCCAACTTACTAGCGACTCCTGGAATTTCTCTCTCCCAAAGCCGTCCCCAGCCAGAGCTGCTTTTTTCATTTGTTTGTTTAGCACATTACTCTGCTGCTGCATTAGACTCAAGGTGTGTGAAGAGGGGAGGAAGTGGAGAAGAAGTACAGATTCAATTGTGTTTTCCATGATGTATCGGACAGCAGTAACCTGCTTCGTTTGGCCCAATCGTTGCGCTCTGGCCATTGCCTGCAGTTCGATAAAGGGATTCCATTGTGGCTCGAGAATGTATATACGAGTTGCGACAGCGAGATTTAGACTGGTAATGGTGTAGCTTTAGCATTGAAAATTGTGAGGAAATTGAAAAACATAACGCTTACCCTACTGCGCCTGTGCCTAACGTCATGAGAAGTATATTGGGTCCTGTCGGAGATCGGAATTCCTCAAGCACCTTGAGTCTTTTTTTCAAAGCCAAACCACCATGTATGAAGTCGTAGCGTAGACCGGTGGAATTCAATAAGACTGCTGCAAGGTCTAAAGTCTTCTTCCATGATGAAAAGACAATACTGCCACTGTGTCAGCTACAGAAAAGAAAAACTGATGGATTCAGTGCACTTACCACTTACTCTCCATATCATTCTGGAGGTCTCTCCGAAGTGCTAAAAGCTTCGTTGGAAACTCCGCAGCAGGTTGCTCACTGTATGTGCTTTCTAGATGCAAAGCTAACATACTATCCTCAGATGGTCGTACTGGCGCATGACCCCCGTAACAAAGCAGACAACCTTTTCTTGATGTGTAGCATTGGGAATGACAGCCGTGGCAAACTAAGTGTTTACAATTGGCCATGAACATCCCCCCACTAGCCTCATCGATAGAGAAGATGGGCACAGAACAGTGGGCGCAAAGATTCATATCGCGCAGCTGGAGGAGTGAGAATAACTCATCGTCAGACTCCGGGATTCCCATGGCAGCCCTTCTTGGTCCATTGTTGCAGAATAATCTCAGTTCGTGGATCGAATGAAGAACAGTAGCGGACACTTTGGACCTGCGACCACTGACAGCCATTTGAACATATTCCCTGAAACGCAGGAAGAGTTCATCGTATTCGACTCGCTCACGGTCTGAAAGCCGTAGGACCCTTTTTTCCGCAACAGTATTCGGTAATCCTAAGATATCTTTTGTTCTTCGGAGACAAACGGTTTGAAGAAGCGTCTGCAGATTTTGATACCTTGATTTTGTTTTCAAAGTCGTAGGGGCGATGATATAGGTGCGGAATGTCTGAGGCTTGTCTAGAATTGGGACCTTGAGAAATGAGATCAGAGCTCCCAGATCTTCAAGGCTGTTTTGAATAGGGGTTCCCGTAAGGCACCAACGATGTTGTGCAGTGAGTCTATCAACGGCTTGAAATTGCTTGGTGGAACGATTGCGGATTTCGTGGGCTACATGTTTTCATTAATAATAGGAGGGCTATTGAGTGAAGAAAATTTTTCACCCTCGTCAAGAACAATGCGGAAATAATGAATATTCGCAAGTGGAGAGGTTCCGCGCATGAGGTCCTGTGCGATTGTTGCGAATGTGGTGAATACTACGTCACTTTCAAAGTGACGCTTCATCTCTTTTTCTTTGTGGCGCTCGGAACCTAGATGCTTGTGAAATGTGATACCACCGGTATATGTGTGTCTGCATCTGTTAACTGATCTGGTACAACAAATCCAATCTTTGGGTGTTGAATGACTCACGTTCGGATTTCGGTGATCCAGCTATCAATCAAAACTGCATACAATTAGCGCCATTGGAGGTAATGTTTCTGGTTGTGGGTGGTTATTTACGGGTAGAAGGCGCCAATATTAAGGTTGCCCGAGACGCATGCTGACACTTCGATGAAGTTGGCAGGTCTTTAGCATAATTGGACACGAAATCTGTGGCATTCTTCATAGAGCTTGCAATGGCGGATAAGACTACCAGTGTCTTCCCTAGTCCCATATCGTCTGCAATAATACCGCCTTTGGCCTCTTTGGCCTCCTCACGTCGGGGTCGTTTTGCTGCCGTCAAGACATGCCGAAAGCTATTTACCCTCAGTTGTCTTCAAAACCAAGCAAGGAATATATTACCAGATCTCTTCGCCCACAGCCTTGTGCTCCTTCCAAAGACTCAGTAGAGCTGGCATTTCACTACCCTCCCTTTGTCGAATGAAGTCAATTGCTTTCATTTGATGTCTGAAAAGGCTATTAGCGTGCAAGAATGACACCCATGAATACCGTGTGCCTACGGTAAAAGCTTAGCTTTGATGCGGTTCTGATCAGTGCTGATCTCTTGCAGAATGCTGTTGTGTGACAGAGAATCAAGGATAGAATCTACTAGGTCAGTTGTGTTTCTTTGGCGCTCTGGGCCTGTTTTTTCCTGCTCCATCGCCGAGCCAAAACTGATTGGATTCAACGCGGACTCGTCTGCAACGGTACCCAAAGCCTCTTGTCTTTCTTCGACCCCTCGGATTTCAAGGAGCTGAGGATTATGATATGGCACCTCGTCTAAACCATAGGCGGGATCCTGTAGAAAGACCCCGGTCTGGGACAGAATGTCACCAATTTGATCAGCATGGTGTTTAAAACTATACACATTAACCTCAACGTCGAAAGGTACCGCAGGACCAGTTCGATGATTGCTCTGTATTGGAAAGAGAGACTCCCAGTCAGATTTGGACAGATAAGCCTGGAATTTCACACCGAAAAGCGTAAGTCGCCAAACTTCACTGCAGAAGTTTTTGTTCAGGCGTGCAAATTTCTGGCCTGAGTACAGCAGCTCGAAGTAGTCACCCACGAGCGAGACATCGAAGAGGATATAATGACCAGTTGAGTAGAATTGGTCAGGGCGAGGAGCTCTGTCGTTCGAGGATCGCAGCTGTGCTTTTACATTGACGATCGAGAGATAGTGAGCAATCACAGGTGTTAGAGTGTGGCAATACGATGACTTACTGATCCTAGCAAGTGCAATGCTTCAGCAGGTTTTGTAGTCGAGGGCGAAGAAGGGTTGTCAACTGAAGATTGCGGATCATCGATCCCGAAAGGCCAGGGACGCTTTTGGGAACTGCTGGTAGTATCGAAAGAAATATCGCCGAAATCTGTCATGAAGTCAGGGTTGTAGTCAAGTATCGTGATATCGTTTGCTTGGAGTTGTTGTCCTTCCATGATTGACGGATTTTGAGGAGTCTTTCAGCCGCATTTGTGTCTTGAGCTTCTGTAGCGTTCATAAAGTGGCATGAGAGCTTTGGAGAGGAGCCGCACCAATGGAGTTCGAAAACTTATCCGAAGATGCACGCCTCTCTAGACGATTGAGCACAGCCCCAAAGAGGCGCAGCTGGTCGAATACATAATTTGAAACTGACGATCCCTGCTCTCCAGTTGCGCAGACTCTCTTTGGTTATTTCCACCCAACAACATAGCCACAACAACAACCTTTCAATCAATCCTCGGCGGATCAAGGCACAATGATTGTCCAGGTCATTGAAGGTCGATACACTGTAGACCATGGTATTTTGAAATCATACCTTGAGGGATTGTTCAAGGATGGAAACTTTGAGATTGTCGTAAGCAGCCAGAATTACGAAGCATTTTTGGCCGTTATTGACACAAAAAACAGCTGCCGGATGAAGGAGAGAAATGGAAAGTCCAAGTCCCACGCGAATTGACTCGGGTAAGTCCATCAACCCAGATACTGATGATGAATATACACAACAGGATCGCTAATCGATGGACTTTAACAATAGGATGAGCTTGTGGAGATTCAGAGACAGTTCAGACAAGCGATTTGAATTCCGTAAAGCACAGATCATTAGATGAGACTTGCAGCGGAGGAATAGATTGTCGAGTGATCCCTGAGTGAGGCAAAATAAGGACGCCATGGATGCCTACTATATTTCTTCTATCTTCTAAATTCGAACTCTAAGTATCTACACAGCCTCTTGAATTCCAAACTTCTTGTTGATTGTCAACTGTATCATGTGCGCATGGCGCCAGCGAGGCAGATTACCGTGCGCAGGTGGAACACTCGCAACTGCGCCCCATCGTTGCCCAAAATGCCCACAATTCCGGTAAATGCCCGATAGCAAGTCCTTAATTGCGCTTGACCTCATTGTGAGGCCAGTTTGTAGGAGAAAAGATGTCTGATTTCAAAATCGATTCATATGCGGGATGGGAAAATTATCCTCGGAACCTCCACCTTTCATCGCACGATGTTGATGCTTCACGAGTTGACGATCGGATCAGTCGGCTCGCGAAAGATCTCTTTGTTGATAAGGAGGCCTCAAACTTCAGATTTCTGGAGCTCAATACTCCTGGGCAAGGTTGTTATTCCTTTTTCCGACTCCCAACGGCTGCTAATGTCTGATTAGACGGCTTGCGAGAGGTTGAATTGGTCCGGATACAGACGACAGAGGACTTGAGCGCAGTTTTCCGGCGCTCGCAGGATACATCGATATTGTAGGCTCAGTGGTCTAGCCGAGCAACCAGCAGCTGAATACCTTGTAGTTTCCTCGATCAAAGCTATACATGGAGCCGTCTTCAGATATGCGAAGAGCACTTCCGAAAACTGTGTACCTACCTCGAGGTGCACCCGGATTTCCTCGCTATAGTTTACTTGTTCTGTGAGAAGGTTCGCCCGGTCGAAGAGAGCTTCAACGGATTTTTTATCAATTACTCCAACCAGCAAGGTCCTGGATTGATGAGCCCAGGCTTTGATTATAGTATGCCCACATTTTTGTCATCCATGAATTATGATCTGATCCGGTAGGCATTGGTTACAACATAAAATATGTGTCCCGACACGGCCGAAGATCCCCTAAGGATCCTTTCTCAATCAGAGAAGTAGGAGTGTATCAACAATTTTCTTCTGGAAGCCAGACAAATAGTTGGGTGATCTTACAGGCGCCCGCCCCACTTCAAGATCGGTTGCGACGCGCTTTCGGGAACAGTAACGATACAGCACCAGGGCAACAATTCCAACTGCATCCAGTGATTCTGTTGTGCGTATCTGACGACTGGAGGGACTATTTGTCTTATCTCGAAGAAGATTTCTCATTGTTGGTAAGTCTACCGGTGTACACCTCGGCTTCGTAGAGATACTAAGTGTATTAGGTCGATAGAGGGTTCTATACCAATATCAAAGGCCCGCAGTTCGAAGGAGATGTAGAAGCGGACTACTCAGATATTCGGAAGTTGCAAATACTGACAGACAAACTACGAAGATTGCGGCACATCCTCAGTCTCAACGTTCGACTTGGTCACCAGATGAGAGATTCATTAGAGAAATTACAGAGACAGCAATCGGCGAGTTTGCTTATTGGCTCTTCTCATATTAGCAATAAGCTCGAAAAATTCATATATGACCAGCAGACAAGCTCAGACAGAATCAGCAACCTTTTAGAGCGATCTACTGGAATCGGTCAGCTAGTGAGTCTTCTTTCAGTCTACCAGGTCTGTTTAACAAAGTATCACCAGGTGCAAAACATTCTCGAGATTCGAGCGACAGAAGCAGGAAAGATAATGAATTTCGAGATGCAGAAGCTTACCGAGCAAGGAATCGAGGAGAATAAGCTTGTCAAGAGGCTCACCCAACAGGCGACACGCGACACAAAGTCTATGAAGATTATCGCTTTAGTGTCCGCCATATTCCTACCCGCAACCTTTATGGCGGTACGTCAAAACGATGACAAGTTATGAACCTGTAGCTAACCTCGCCGCAGACATTATTTGGTTCAAACTTCTTTGTCTACTCCCAAGATCAAAACAAGTTGACCGTAGCTTCCAACTTCTGGGTCTATATTGTCTTCACTGCTGGCTTTTCGGGCACGGTCATAACAGCCTGGGTTCTTTGGAAACAACCGAGGGCCAAACGTCGTGAAGCAGATGATTTAGGACCGCAACTGACGCGGCAATTGGTCTAACTTTGGAAAATTTACTCATCGACAGTAAATCTGTAAGCTTACTACACAAGCATCGTCCTTTTCCTGTCTTGATTGATAAAACCTAGTCTTCTTGGTTTGTCTTCAAGCCTGGAGAGTCACTCAAAATCACCGCCGGCCTCAAATCTTCAAGGCTGATTCCAATAGCATCTGCTTTTCTTTTTGGCCGCTTCACTTCGCTGATAATAGAAAAGTGGTGACGAAACGATCTTGTGACCATTGAGTTTACGTGTCAAGTCTGCTGAGAAATCGAGGAATCGCTTTCGCTCAGCAGCTCACGCTCACTACCTCCAGCAAAAAGACTTTCACCGGTGCAGTAGAACTTCTATCTTAGAACAAGGTGTACAACTTCGTGCAACACAGATTTCGAGAATTTGACAGCGGGGTTGAGCAAGAGGCCGGACTAGTCTACGAGCTGAATCATCCAGAGCCAATAACACCTTTCTGGTGCAAACGATTCCCATAGTTTGCGGCGTGAATAAATTGCTCAGCCCCCTCTTATCTAGCCAATAGTATGGAACTTCAGTTGGCCGCAGCAAGGCGGCAGTCGATTAGGGCTGAGTCTTAAGGCCATCACATAGTTAATCAACCCGCCTTAGGTCCAGGAGGTGTTCAAAACTGAGAGATGGCCGTCTGGCAGGGTGTAAAGCCCTTGCTCGTTATCTGAGTTCTGCAGAAAACAGCTGCGAAGGGTCTGATGAGCCGCAACAGCTATCAAGACCAACCAATCAGACATACAAGGACGAGTGGTGCACGGTCTCCGGGACCCACGGTCACCCCATTGTGAACCTCTTACAAATGGGGCGACCGGGCGATCACAAGTACAAAATGCTCTCTCTGGCGGAGAGTGAAGGGCGCTCACTCTATCCTTGAGTCCTGCGGGGAAAATGAAGCGAAGGATCACATGAGCCGCAACGGCTGTCTTGACCAGCTAACCAGACGTATCTGACGGAGCCGAGTCCCTGGTTTTTAGAACGGTTTTTGGTCTCCTCTGGCATGCAGCTCACAAACGGGGCGACAGAGGCACAGCAAAGCTGGGCTGTGATTCTTCGATGCCAATCTTGAAATGACTTTGGTTGAGTCTCTCTGCCAGAGCCGTGATCCAGCACAGCCAATAACATCCTCAACTGGCAGCCCAGCCCGTACCTAGTCTCGCGAAAAGTCGGTGAGAGAAATCGTGTCCCTCCATCCTCGTGCTCCTTCATCCTCGTGCTCCTCCATCCTCGTGCTGAGCCGTCACCTATCATTGAGATGCCTCCGACTTATTTCATGAAAAGTTTTCAGGGAAGATGTAAATGAGAGGTTCTCGAACAAGACGTGAAAAAAAGAAAAATACATGAACCAAAAATCATGAAAGAAGGAAGTGAAAACCCCGACTCCTTCAGAATGAGAGAACAAAGAACTTCCAGTATTGTTGTTCAACCAATAAATTCCTTATGCTACACCCGTCCTCAGGTTTTCGACGATTTTCAGTATGAGTACACTGCCCCCCCTCTCTTACAGCCAGTAAGAAGAGAAGAGACGTGGGCACAGCCTTACTCTTCGAACGCTTTGATAGAATAAATGCATGCAGGGCAAACAGAAGTGATGACCGCAGCAGTGAGGAATTGGGGCATCGCATCCGAGTCAGCCAATGAGATACATGTTTTCACACTCTCCCCAGAGTTTTCTAGAGTCCTTTGAAAAACTTAAGATGCACCGTTGTGGAGAAAGCTGAGCCGTAAAACCCCCTTCCAGCCAATTGTAGAATGCCACAGCTCCTTCGCTTTCGGCATACATACGACGCGCAACAAGCTGACAGTCAAAGCTTTAAGACATGAGAATTGAGCCAATAAGGTGAATATGGTGAGGTCGAGTACATGTTTTCAGGTGCTTTCAATTAAAAGGCGGGGTTTTCTCAGAAATGCTGAGCCGTAATTCTTCCCAGAAATAGATGCTGTTGCCTAGAAAATCACACCACTAAGACAAGGCGGATTCCGTTTCTGATGGACAGCCAATGACCTCTTCCTCACCATCTCGAGGCCAGATTTTCCCCGAATTTTCGCAGACACACCTTCCATAAACCAAGCGCCTGCTGAGCCGTCATATTTTTCCAGGTCAAACCTATCCCCCCAATCTGCTTGAACAGCAACGACGACTTCACACAGCAACCCTAAGGATATTGCATCGACGAGCTTGGTGCCTGGATGACCGCACAATGGCCAGCTCGGTGATCATGTGACTTGAGATCGAAAAAGAACAGAATGAAGAAAAAGGAACGCATGAAGGAAGATAAAGAGAACCAAAGCGCGAAAAGCTGGAAAATAATGACCCACTAGAATGTGTTAGGCAGTATCAATGAGCGAGATTATCCTCTTCAAAAGTCGAGAGCTGAGCCATTGTCCTTTTCAAACGAGTACACCTAGATGTCCGAGTCAATCGCCGAAATACACCATATCAGCAAGCGCAATTATCCTCATCAAAAGTCGAGAGCTGAGCCGTTGTCTTTTGCGAACAAGCACGCCTGAACCCCGAGTTAATCGTCGGAATTCTGACAAGAAAGGAAGTACTCACCACTGTCCTTTGGCCTTGATCAATTGCTGCTTTCCCGTCTCTCCAAAAACCGAGATCAGGGAACGAGCTATGTATATTTCCTGTCTCTACTTTGCATCCCACTCCATATTGGGCAGAAAATTCCCAGAACTGTTCTCCAACCTCCAAGTAAATCCAGGGTCAAGCAAAGCAATAACCGAAAATCATCGGAAATCTAGCTGACCAGCTCTCTCAAAATCTCATTTTCGCGCCGCATCAAAAAACCCGTTCTAAACCGCCGTGCCCATAGCCTCCTGAATATCAACTTGGACACCCTCCGTTGCCCCATCCTCAGGTTTAGAACAAGCACAACCGTACTTAGCTCTAAACTCAAACGGAGCCAACCCCTGCAAAAGATTTAAAGTATTCATACTAGCACTCAACTTCGCATACCTACCACTAGCAGCAATCCTATGACAAACAACCTTATCATGCACCACCAGCGCCCCCATAACCTTCACTTTCGCACCCGGCGCATCAAGAGGCATCTCCTGCGCCATCAAGTAATAGGACTGACATCCGAGATTGGTGGAGAGGAGGTTGTGGAGGTGGGTTGTGGGATGATTGTTGGCGAAGGAGTCGTAGATGGACGTATCGTTGAAGAAGGGTTTCATGTGGGTGTCGAAGAAGGATTGGACGTGGGTGTGGTTGAAGGCCGGGTCGACGAAGATGGCGCCGATGTAGGCTTCTACTATATCTGGGAGGCACTGTGATTGCGTATTAGCACCATCATTGGCGAAATTTAAGGGAGAGGCGTACCTTTAGAGGATCTTTAACAACAATCCAATAATCGACTTCGCCATCTGCTTTCGCAGCCGCAAGCTCGACTTCAGAGACGTACTCCATAATCTGATATTGGAGTTGTGCATGGCTGTAGCGGAGGTGGCGGTAGAAGCCTAGCTTCACGCGAAGGGCGCAGAGGAATTTATTCGCTACTATCGCCATCTTGTGCTCTATAAGCCACTATAGATCCTTGTCTGGATAAGTACGTGACGTAAGCTATATCAAGCAGAGAATCACCTAAAACTCTAAACGCTAGTAGTTGGGAATCTTCTCCCACGAGTAGGTATACGAGGAGCCCGCGAAGCCCTACTGCACGCGTCCACGTCGCCGCGGGTGGAAACATCATCAGGAAATCGTTCCTTTTGATGGCTAAGTGCAGAGGCGATGGTAGGGAGCCGTCGCAGCGCATGCAGCACGCTGTCGTCGCGGCTCTGTGGAGTTGAGCCCGCGACGCGTACGAAGCATCGTACAAAGCATCGTACCAAGCATCGCCCTCAACACCAGGAGCCTTACTGCCTCCGCTTGAGGCTTCTGCTCTACCACCTAGGGAGGCCGATCAAGGGATACTGGGATACGAAAACCACCCGACGTACGACTACCTGGCTCGCAGCCAGGCCCGAAACTGGCCTTATCCAGCCAGTCGACGTGGACGCGTCCTAGGCGTACGACAGGACACCCTTGGGCTTGCACTAGCTCTGAGATCGCAAAGGGAACGCGACGAGGGCATAGGGAACCCCTTTTTTATAAGAACTTGTTAAGGTTAACGCGTCGCAGGCACCTTGTACGAAACTTGTTAAGGCCCCAAGGCCACCGCGAAGAACTTGTTAAGGCCCTAGAGAACTCGTTAAGGCCCCTCTACGAGGGCCTATCTAGTATCCGGTACACCCAGGTGACTCAGAAGAGGGTCTTAATAGGCGTGGTGCGCGCGACCAGATCGTCTATACAAACTATATCCAGATATCTACAGTAAGGTAAATATTTGTTTTTATAGATTAAAGTACTTTTTATATAATATCTTAACTCTTAGTAAAGTATTTAAGAATTTAGGTGTTATAGGATACCCCCGTAATACCTTATACACATCCACCTATTTCTACTAACTTAGCAATTAAAGACCAACTATAAGACCGCAATTTGCTGCAATCTATAGCAATCTAACGGCAATCTGCCGTATACTGCTATATTCTACTAAGTTCTACTAAGTTTTACTAAATCCTGCTAAGTTCTACTAGGACTACTACCTAAATCCTATTCTGCTCCGTGTATATATTAACTAAGCAACTAAGTCTATAATGTATACCCTTTCTTCCTATTTTTCTACCTTCTTTCCTTATATAACGTCTTAATTTTATTATATAGTTTATATATATAGCTTAATAATATCTACTTTGCTATATATTATCGTCGCTTATACTTACTCTATAACACTATATTACGTTAACTTTATATACTACCTCTAAAATATAAAACAACCCTAAAACTCCTATAACGGCCACTAGTATTATATCCGCACTTTAAAAATAACTAGTAAAGATATAGAAGTCTTTTATAAACGCCCTTATATAAAACTAAGCTACTTTAAATTAATAATAAGCCGAATAAAAAGCATAATACTAGTAATTAATTATGGACCTTTAAGAAGAAATCCGCACGCTTAAGATGCCTATATTAGGGCCTTAAGACTAAACACTATCCCTAAAGATAAATATACGGAACGTAAGCCCTAAACCTATAATAGCTGTTTACCCTAAACCGGCTACTACACTATAATAATTCGAATAATTACCTAACCCCTTAATATTTATTAGTAAACAGTAAGAGCTCTAATTATTTTTAAGCTAGCTTAAGAATAAGCTAACTAGTAACGCTAACCGTTACCTAACTAAAGCAAACTAACTCTGCTACGCCCTAAGTTAACTAAAAGGAGAGGCAGCTAACCTTATTAAACCCCTCTAACTAAACTTAGTATAAAGCCTAGTTATGCTTCTTAAAGCTATATATAGGTATCTAAACCGCTAAGCCACTACTTAAAGAAAGATAAACTATATAGCTTAAGAAACGAAGAGTTTCCTAGTATACTTTTCTGAATTTAACTATTACGTAAAGGAAACTAGCTAAAATAACTCTATACTAATTAACAGTCTTATTAAATTTCTAAGCCCTAAACTAAAAACCTCCCTAATAGGCATAGACCTACTAAAAGCCCTTAATTCCTACGTAAACGTTATTAATAAATAGTATAATAATATAATACGCCTAATACTAAAACACGCTCCTTAATATAATATAATAGCCCTATAAACGTCCACTAAGTTATCTTAGCTTAAGCACCCTAACGCCATAGATATTGACACTAAGACCCTAGGATACGCCCTACTAGGGTTCTCTAAATAAAAACGATATATTAAGCTAGGCCTCTGCTTTAAATATAAAAGTAACTCCTACCTCTTTAACTATTACTCTGTCCCTATACCTAAATATAATTTATAAACGGCTAATACTAGTAACCGTTTACCGTATTGAACTTTTAATTACCATCCCTAATTTTTACCTAGGTCTAGCCCTATATTTAGTAAGTACTACTTATAAGGACAAAGTTACAACCGATATTCTATAGGAACCCCTTCCTACTTATTACTAAAGGTATGTCTTAGAGTTAAGTTGCTCTCTAGGACAGTTCTACCTTAGGATTTTATTAAATGCTTTAGATATTATAAACTTTAACTCTTAAAATTATAGCATGGCCGTTAACTATTATCTTTAGTAGAATAATTAATAGGCTAATACTTAAGTCCTAATTAATATAGGAGCTAATAGTATAGAATTTATTTATAAAAGCTTTATATAAGATAATGGTTTTACCTTAACTCCTCTTAACTAGTATATTAACATATTTGGATTTAATAGTAAACGCACGGTCTTAGGCTGAATTACCTACGTAGTATACCTAAGACTTTAATACCTAAACCATAAAGAACTAATTAAACCTTTTATTATTCTCCTAGGTTACTTAGTAATCCTTAAATAACTCTAAATAAAGCTATATAAGGTAACTGTTAATTAGAATAACCTTAAGCTTCTATTTACCGCCTCCTGTTATAAGTAGAAGTGCCTTATAACTTACTACTTAGACCTAAAACTAAAATCTAAAAAATCTACTAAGATTATAAGGGGATCTTGTAGACAGGGGGCTATAAGGACACGATTGGAACAGGATAGATTGGTAAGAGAGACGAATCCTTAAGGAGGTAAGGCCTCTGGGATCGTGGAGACTATATACTACGGGCACGTGCCTTTAGCACGTGACCGGTGACTATTTAAGGGGCGTCCGGGGGTTGTCCTAAGGGCAACCTAAAGTGTCCGCAATAATATCCCTTACATTACCCCCCCCTTCTTACAGTTGGCCCCTAATCGCTATTACCTTATAGTAGGGAGATTATAAGGGCTCGTCCCGGAAGAGGTTTGGAAAGATATTAGAGAGGTATTAGTATGCCGCTGTATATTATCTATCTATCTAACCCCTACTTTAAACTCCTAAAAAACCTTAATAAGGAAAAAACATAACTAGAAAAAAGACGTGAGGATTACTAGGAGACCTATTAGAAGCTTACTGGAAGTATACTAGTAACTACCTAAGCTAATATAGGGATTTTTATGCAACTCTGCTTTTAAGCCTTTATGCCGGTCTATAATTAATTATAAGTATTATAAGCAATTTGGTATTCTAGTATAGTTCCGTAAAACCTTTTGGTATAGGATTTAATATACAGAGCCTTGGCTTGCCGTCGTCTTTAACTACTAAGATATAGTCTATAATTCTTTCTTATAATCCTTTTCTTATAATCCTCTACGTTACTAACGTATTACTCCCGCATTTGCCCTTAGGCTATTAGATGCGGTTAAGGTATTAATTAGTTAGTTAAAGAGACTTGTCTCTTAAGATTTGGTGCATATGCTTTTAAATCTGGTGGTCCTATACTATATATTTGGTATAGCTCTACTACCTAGCAAACAGGGACATTTCGCGATAATAATTATAGCTATTATGCGATTGTTAAGAACGTTTATAACGTTATTCTTTAATACTATAGTATCGTTTTAGGTCTAATTTAACCTATATACGTCTTTAATTTAACGTCTTAATTTCCTCCCCCTGGCCGCGTAGTTAGTTTTTATAAGGAAGTAATAGTTAAATAACTTATACGCGTGTTTCCTTTCTTCTAAATAGCGCTATTATAACGGAGTTATATTGGTAAGGTTGCGGCTATTTACCGGAAGGGTATTAGACGGTAAAGTATAAAGACACTTTACTTATTAAGCTTAATCCTTTTCCTTAATACCTTACTTCCCATTATTAACCTTCGTCCAATTTGGACGTATCTTTAATATATTATTAAGATTTTCTTTTTTTTCATTATTAATTTAATATACCTCTTCGTTTTCCTGCTAACTACTCTTTTAAGTAAATTCCATAGTGTATCCTAGCCCTGCCTTTGTATATAGAACCCTAACCTCCGCTAACCCGCAACTGGTGCTAGTTCTACCTAAATAATTTTGCCTATACGTCTTTAAAAGACTAGAAATCTAATAATAGGATTCTAGAGGCTTATAATAAGACGCACTACGTTAGATCTAATACCTTTAGTCCTTATAATTAATGCATGCGTACTAAGAGCGGCAGTTGCATTAAGGTAAGTTTTTCTATTCTTAATAGATTTCTATTGCTAACTTTAAGCTTTAATAGCCTGGGCCTAAGTAGCGACAATCCTTTAATGTCCTTAACTACTATATTACCCGGGCTTTATCTCATTCTAGCGCTAATACTAAACGTTTTAGTTGTATTTAAGACTATACCACAGCTATCTATACTGCCTATAATTCTTAGCAAGCTAGCTAGCAACGCCTAATATAAGAGCAAGGTTAGTATATTAAGGATAGGGTGTAGGATAGGGGTGATAAGAAGAAGGTCGCTGTCTACTATAGGAAGGAGTTTGCGCATACGCGCCAAGTTTTAAAAGAGTATAATATAATGCGGTATTAGGTAGGTTACCCTTCGGGTACCTAGCGGATAGGTAACTAACAGTTGCCGTAGTAAGGTCTCGGTGGTTCTGGACTATGCCAGCCAGCTAACGTCTCTATTTATTCTGGGCTTAAGCGTATCTTTATTAACTATAAGCTTACTCCCTAAGAGCTTTATTAGTATTAGTTTGGACCTAATATTAGTGTTAAGCGTTTAAGAGTCTCTGCTCTAGCTACACCTTATTGTCCTACCCCTATTTTTATACCTATTTATACACCTACTAAGGCATCTAGATCCTATTCTTATTAGCTATTACTTAGTAGCCTAATAGACACTAATCCTACTCCTGATAATGATGAGGTGTAGTAGCTTTTTAGATTGGACATTTATGGTTTGGACTTTTGGGATTCGTTCTTATATATAGTAGCAATTAAGGACCTTGATTAGGTGCTCGGGAAGGCCTTATAAGGCTTTTAAAAAGGGCTTAGAAGCCCTAGGAACAATATTCCTAGTATAGATTAATAAATAGGAATGCAATTTTAGCAAAATACCCTATTAACTCTATGCTATATATATATAAAAAGGCTAAGGACCTATCCTGCCTTGGGCTATAGCCCTATCCCTATAGTTTCCGGAGCCTATCTATTCTATATACAATTTAACCTATTTACTCTTTTCGCGAGCTTTCTTTATAGGTCGCGATAACGCCGTAGTATTAGAGCGCTTTCTGCGACTTATAGATTATAGACCTTGGTCCTAATATTCTTTTAAAATATCTTCGCAATAATTAAGGTAATCCTCTAGTTCCTATATAGAGTCCTTAGCGGGCTA